>Ga0114931_10000004_pt1 | contig 274218 bp, 229 predicted proteins | sample 2SBtaG_FD_89579 | JGI IMG/M metagenome (GOLD analysis project Ga0114931, IMG submission 89579) | Deep subsurface microbial communities from Kolumbo volcano to uncover new lineages of life (NeLLi) - 2SBTROV14_V59a metaG | ecosystem: Environmental > Aquatic > Marine > Volcanic | place: Kolumbo...
CGGGCTCATACATATGGCCGATCAACTTCGCTTACGTGACATCGGGTCGACGCAGTTGGTGAACCTTTGCAGCGTTGTTGAAATAGCCACCCGAGCCGCCCACCTGTCCCAAGATATCGACGTCCATATTGAAATCGAGGGCGATACGTGTATCGTTCGTGCCGTAAAGGTTGACCTGAAGGAGATTATCATCAATTTACTTCAAAACGCTGAACAGGCGGGGGCCAAGAGAATCGATGTGACGATAGGAAGGCGACCCGAAGATGAGTTAATCGATCTTTACGTTAGAGACGATGGATCCGGCATCGAGAAGGAGCACATTGACAAAGTATTCATGCCGCTATATACGACTAAAGACCGGACCGAAGGTCCCCACGGGATCGGGCTGTGGGCTTCCCAATATCAGATCGAACGTATGGGGGGGGAACTCAATATCGAGAGTGAATTTGGGGCGGGTACTTGTTTAACGTTGTCCTTGAAAATGCCCTGAACGTGTATCGGTTAGTTTCTGCCGGGTTCGAAAACCGGGGCATATCGACATTGGTAGTGCCGAGACCGTCTTCTTATTAATTCTGGTTGTTTATGTTTTCTCGAGCTAGAAGGGCCACTGGATTTAATGACATTTGGTAGCTATTTAGTAGAACCTGTTATCTCGATCTCGATTCAGGCGGTTTGGGCAACCGTATTTGGTGACCGATTATGATTCCAGGAAGGCGCGAATTATTTTTGCAAAGCTCAGTCAAATAGTAGCGCGGATTTAATATGCAGGAAGGAAAAAGAATTTTGGTGCTGGAGGATGAACGCCGGTGGCAACGAGAACTTTCCAGATTGCTCGAAGATGAAGGTTATGAGGTCTCGCTCACTGACAAGTATGATCATGCAGTTGAACTGGTTCGCTCAAGAAATATGCTCGTTGCCGTAGTGGATGTTAGCCTTATCCCTGGCGACGGTTATGACCGGCAGGGTATCCGGTTTATGGAGGGTGCAGGCATTCCCGTCGTGTGCGTAAGTGGTTACCTCCGTGAGGAGGAAGTCAACGAGATGATCCGCACCGGAAACGCAGAATGGTTTTTCTCAAAACAAACTTTTGCCGGTAATGAGCAACAATTCTTGGATGCCGTCGAATATGCCATGACGGTTTCCCAGCATGAAATCATTGGACGTTGGGAAGCGCTCGAAGCACGGATGATCTCGCACAGACGTGATTGACATCGAGCAAAAGAAGAAGGGGCCGCGATTTCACGGCCCCTTCTTTTATAAACCATGCCCTCTATTTTGCTGATTAGGGTGCCTTAAGTAAGGTGGTTGAGCGCACGCTGGATTGTTTTCCGGTGTTCAGCCGTAAGAGATAGACACCGGAAGGAAGGCGAACACCCGAGTCATCAGTTCCGTCCCATACGACGGTATGCGTTCCAGCCTCTCTTGTACCGGCAACAAGTAGCCGAACCTGACGGCCAAGTTGATTGAATACAGCCACCTTTATTTCCGCGCGTTCAGGCAGCGAATAACGTAGCGTGGTAGCGCCACCAAACGGATTTGGGTAGTTCGGCGAGAGCTCAATGACCTTTGGAACGAGCGCTGCTTTAGCTTTTGCACCACGGGCTAATGTCAGATTGGAGGACCAACTTTGGACCCGTTGGTGCCCGGGTGCTCCGGTGGCACTCTTCTCAAAGGGGAAATTATCAGAGACCTCTGCAACCGGGAATGTCCCGGCGTTTCCGGATAGTGTGTATGATCCCGCAGGAGCACCAGCCGGAATGTTTTGAACAAAGGTCCGCGAGAGTCCGCCGCCCGCGGCTATCGTCTTCGATACCGGGCCGAGCGTGCGCGAAACCCCGGGGCCATCTATTGCAATCCAGATGTCAACCGTCCGCGATGAAGCGCCATTATTTGTGAGGCTTAAATCATATTGGAAACTACCACCGCCTCCGGGTACGATGATGTTATTGCTCTCAGGGGTAAGCGAAAGAACAAGGTCGGAGGGAGGCGGACCCCCGTCCAAATTAGGTTGCAGAACAAAGAGCCCCTCAGCAATACTTGATACGACGACGATGCCGCTTGCGAAGTATGGATAATTACTCCAGGAGCCGAGGAATGTGACCGCATTGCTTGAGGGTACGGTGTCAAAAAATCCGGCCTCGAATGGATTATTGATGTCCGATATATCCAGGATACGAAGTCCACTTGTATAGTTGGATTGAAATGAGTGATCACCCACGACATATTGATTGTGATCAATTGTGCCCACAGGATTTACAAACGTATTGTTCAACTGCGGAGCATCGAGATCGGTGATATCCCAAATGCGAGTCGTTGTATTGACGCCGAAGAAGGATTCATCGAGCTCGTCGTCGAGAAGATAGTACTGTTGATCCGGCGTGATCCAACCCTGATGGGTGTAGCCTTCTTGAGGGTATCCGGTACGAGAGAGTTGTACGGGTGCGGATTTGTCGGTCACATCAACGATAGTGACGGTGTCTTCGTTGGCGGCAAAGCAAATCTCCTTGCCGATATGGGTAGTATCGGGGCCATTGTATATCACGCACTGCGCATCGTGTGTGTACCCGTCGCCTCCATAACAACCGGCGAAAGTTGGATTGACAGGATCCTGAATATCGACCATATACAAGCCCCCACCGCATAAATTTTGCCCGCCAAACGTGGAGCCGACGATATAGGCAAAACCCGTGTCCTCATTGATCACGATATTATGGGAGTTTCCGACGCCAGCGAAATGCGTCGTTTCGGAAAACGTGACGGGTGGATTTGTAACGTCGCGCAGTTGACTCAAGTCAAAAACCTGCATTCCGTGGCTGCTTGCCTCGCTGACAATAAACGCATGATCGGCATAGACCTTGATGTCACGCCAGAGAGAAGAACTTGAATGCGTAGGTAGATTCCCAATGAGGACAGGATTCATAGGGTCACTGAGGTCGACAAATGCAGTACCCGATTCCAAACCGACGAGCGCATATTCGGTACCCGTCACGGGATCGGTCCAGCCCCAGATGTCGTTGGTGTCGATGCCCGGTCCGCCGCCGAGATCGGACAACGTCATAAACGAGAGCAAATCAACGTTGGAGCAAGGGAAGCCCCCTGCATCGCCATTTGTACAGGTTGTGGTTGCGCCCGTTATAGAATGAAGACCGGTTGATCTGGCAGCGGGATCTTGTTGAAACCGGGCTTTAATATCATCTTGCGCCAGCACGAAGCGAGGACACAAAAAAGTCAAAAGGACAGCGACCAGAAGTATGGAACGAGTCATAGGAATACCAAAGGGTTCGGGTGAGTAAACGGCCTGGAATACTGCGGAATTAGCACGTAGTGCCCCCTTCAACTACAATGGCGTAGGATGCCTTTGGGGCCCGGATATGCTAAAAACGTAAAGACTTGTCTCGGATACTACAGCGGTCCTAAAATGCAAAATTATTATGTAAATTTCAATCGCAAGAAGAAGTGCCAAGGATAACATGATGACGACAAAGGAATTGGGGGACCGGGGAGAAGCATTGGCTGCTGAATTCCTTGAAAAGAAGGGCTATCGGGTACTTGCCCGGCAATATCGGTTCGAACGCGCGGAGGTCGATCTCGTGTGCTTCGAACCGGCCACACGGTATGAAGATGGTGGAGAACTCGTTTTTGTGGAGGTGAAGACGCGTTCCGGGCTCCAATTCGGGCGACCGGAAGATGCTATCACAGAAGAAAAAAAGCGCAACGTGATTCGAGCTTCGGAAGCCTATTTGCACGAACAGCGCATGGACGGTACACCGTGCCGATTCGATGTGATTGGCATAATGCTCGGCGATGGCAAACCACAAATTGAACATTTCAAGGACGCATTCTGGATTCTCTAATCTCGCCCATATGCGTCCGTTATTGTTCGGAAGGTGGGCGGTATTCATTTGGCAGGTCATCGGACATGTGCTCAAAGGCGAAGTAGCCGTACAGGGTGAGCCCATACGGATCGATGATTGTGCCATTTCTATCGACGTCGGTGGGACCGTGGGTTAATTCGAGCCACGAACGCTGATCGCCGGGATAGCGGCCGAAGCTTGCGCCCTGCCGGCGCACGTAAGCGAGCGTTTCACGCTCACGCTCGTAGCGCACCTCGATGACACCGTAAAAGCGAAGTGTTCGCAGGCCCGGCGAAGGACCTGAATGAAGAATATCCTTCACTTCAACCGGAAAGAGCCATTCGTTCCGGTCGATTCGTTCAAGCGAAGGAAGGCGGTGGATGCGAAATCCTTGATCCGCCAGCTGATCGGCAAGCGATGCGACCATAAAATGATGAAAAGAGCCCATATACGCACGTTTCCGATTCTCTTGCCACGTTTCATTTTCCTCGGAATTGCGGGCCGTCATTTCATCGAAAAAAGGTTCGCCGTCATATTTGAGCGTTGTCCCTGTAGAGATGAATTCTCGCAAAAAGTATCGGATACGATAGCCAAGGGCGTGGTTCTCGATATCGAGTGGTTCCGAAGCGCGCGCGGTCAATTTCCCGTACCACTTGGTTTCAAAATCGAGGACTTCCGGGTTCATGATCTCCGTATCTTTTGCAAATGGCCCCTCGCCGATGAACAACCGGATGAACTTCTTGAGACGCTTGCGCCAATGCTTGTCAAGCTTGGCCTCAACGGTTATGTTACCGAGGGAGATCACCTCAGGCTTGAGCGTGAAGTCGAAGTGCAGGGTATCCGGTCTCGAAATTATGATGTCGCGGATGGCGCGATGATACCCGAGCATCGAGACGAAGAGGCGGGCGGATCCGAGAGGTACTGAAGTGAGGTCGTATAGCCCTAATGTGTCGGTCGTGGTGCCGACCATAGTCGATGCAATGAAGACGTGAACGCCGGGCAGGGGCGTCTCCGTGTCGGCGTCAACAATTCGGCCGGTGAGGCGTGCCTGGCCGAAGGCAGACCCAATTGGGCCAAGTAGAAAAAAAACGGCGAAGAGTAATCGTCTCATGGTCAGGGAGATGACTGGAATGCGAACATGCAAAGTTCCTCCTGTTCTGTACCTTTACCGGGCAAACGCCCCGCATGATTCCTCGATGACGAAGTCAAAAAAGACCCCATGGACGCCAGGCCCCCCTACGCCGAGGGCCGAAGGCGATGCCGTACACCTCTGGCGCGTCGATCTCGATGTCGCGGATAACCTAGTTGAGGACCTCCGAGGGCTGCTTTCGGAAGATGAACTGGCCCGTGCCGACCGCTTCGTCTACGAGATTCATGGTGCGCGTTTTGTCGTTGGCCGTGGGGTGTTGCGTCGTTTGCTCGCCGCATATCTTGGCGCCCAGCCCGAGTCGCTCCGTTTCGGCTATGGTCCGAAGGGCAAACCCAGACTCGAACAACCGGATGCTGACGGGCTCCAATTTAACGTCTCCCACTCGGGCGGACGTGCGCTTATTGCCGTCTCACAGGGTCGCGAGGTCGGCGTCGATGTGGAACGAATCAACGCTGAACGGGCCGCAGAGGCCATTGCGCGGCGATTTTTTGCCCCGGCAGAGGTCGCCGAATTTTTGTCGCTCCCTGACGATGAGCGCGTGGTGGGTTTTTTCAATGCCTGGACGCGCAAAGAGGCCTACATGAAAGCGACGGGTCAGGGTTTGGCCCTTGGGCTCGATCGGTTCCGCGTGTCGCTGAGGCCGGGAGAGCAGGCCAAACTCATCGAAACCGCGTGGTGCCGGGAGGATGTCCATCGGTGGTCGATGCAGGCGTTCGACCCGGGGGCCGGGTTTGCTGCGGCGGTGGTGGCGGAAGGGGATCGGTGGAACGCTCGATTTTTCGACTTGCGAAAAGCATGACAATCGCCGTTCGTCTGACATCGGAGCGTTAAACTAAGCATGCGAAAACGATTCCCGCGGATTTGACGCCGGCCTATTTGTTTGCTGCAATTTGAGGCCCAATCCTCGTAGTCACGTGCGTTTTGAAAAATACTGAGTGTTTCTCTCCTCGTTCATTCAAGCATATTGGAGCTATTTCGTGTTATCCTGAATATAGTTCTACATCTCTGTTCCGAGAGATATTCTGATGCGAGGCACAGCCGACTGACGTAAACCCTGAACTCAATTTGCCACTCATATACGTCGGAACTAAAACGGAACGGCCAGACTGACTGGCAACAACTGAATCTATCCTTCAGTTGTCAAGACAGCCCGGCGCGCACAAGGTGGTCGTTCTCGAATACTTTCATGAGCGCCGAGTCATTCTCAAAGACCTCTTTTCGGGCATTTCGCCACTTCGTGATTCGATCTGCTCCATACATGGCCTGCAACCGAGGTGGATCGATACCCGAATTTTTCGACCAGTGAAAAGCGTACGGGATGCCAGCCGCCGAAAGTTCGGCTGCAAGCGTATCCTCGAAGACCTTGTACTTGTCGTTGTGGGCCATGCCAAATTCGAAGATGACTGTCTTCGGGCCACGGTACGTGAAGCTGAGAAGCGCCATGGATGGGTGCACGATTCGGACCTGTGCCATGGCAGGCAGTTTCATCCGCTTCACAACGCGTGAACTGATCGCCATCGTGCGAGCGGCGTCGCTGATCGAAACCCCGAACGCGGATTCGGTATTCCCCTCGAAATAGCTGATGGTGGCGGTAAAAAGTTGACCCGGTGTGCCGCGGATCTCACCCAGCATGGCAAGCTTTCGATACTGCTTGAATTGCAGAGCAGTTTTTTGTCGGGGCGTTATCAAGGGAAATCCGAAAAAGGCTGTTGGGGCTTTGTCTCCGAGAGCAAATCCTTGGTCGTTCCGGACAATCCAGACCGGGGTCGGCCGGGGATGACCAGGCTCGTACTCAACCTTTGTCGCCTGCGTGACGATGGCTCGCTCTGATCGGTTGTACGGATCAAAAGCAAATTCGAAGTGATGGAGGCCCACCGGGTCGTTGAAATCGAAATGGTCGAGCTTGTGCTTAAGCGCGTCATGGGACATCTCCGCAATCGGCGGAAATTCCAGCTGGTAGATGGGATCGGTCTCAATGGCGACGGCCGTGATAACACCAAACGCCCCGAAACTCACGATGGCTGCATTGAATACGTCGTCGTCACGGATCCTCTTTGCGCCCAGTTTGGTCACGAATTCATCATTCAAGACCGGCCGGCTCTTGCGTTCGATCCAAAGACTTTGGCCGCTGCCGGTGACAATCTGCAAGCCTACAATGAAGTCCGGCATCGCACCGAAATTAATGGCGGAGCCATGCGTATTGCCGGAAATAGCGCCTACGATCGTCTGGCCGGCTCCGATGCCTGCAGTTTTGAGTGCCCGGCGGAATCCCGACGTGGCGGTCACTTCGAGGTGGATATTCAATTCGCCGACAGAGATGCCACATTGTGCGAGGACGACGTATGGACGCTGATTCTGTGGATAGCTGTCATCGAAATAACGGTTCGAAAGATCGAAGCACCCGTTGAGGAGCTTCGTATTCAATAGCCAACCGTCGGTGATAGTAATATCGGTCAGCGCCCAGCCCGAGCCCAGAGCCCGGATTTTTTTACCTGCTTGCCGGGCCTCTTGAATAAGGGCGTCGATGTCGCAGGCGGCCTGGAACAGGAGGTTAAAGCCCGTAGGTTGCGGGCCGTTCGCTGTCGAGTTATCTATGTCGATGAGGTCGTCTAGTCTCGCCTCCTGTGTCGCGTGGATATTCTTCCACCGCTGCGCACCATTTCTTCTGATCATATCGGGTGCTCAGTTTAAGATGCCCGTCGGCACGGGAGGCTTGGCACAGCGCCAGCTCACCTTGAGTGGCACCCAGATTCCCAGCGTAATGACTGAGGCCAGTAAGAAGCCGACATTGGTGTCGACTTTGACCTCCTCGATGCCGAAGCGCTGACCAGAGCCGAGTTGACAGTTGTCGACGGGAATGTCCTGCCGCACGGCACCCCACACGAAGGCATGCAGCGTCTTGTGTTTCCATTCGGTCCCGGGCTGATTGCCCTGTTCATGGCCGTCCGGTCCGCCCACCTGATAGACGTGATAAGTATAACATCCCGATGTTGGCAACGCCGCGGCCACGACGATAACAAAGACTGCAAGGGTGCTCCGGTGAATTTGAGCCCGCTGATTCATGGTTCGTACACTCAATGATGATCTGATTCGACAGTCGACCGAACGGGCTGGCCGGGAAGGCGCATATGTACGCCAGGCATATCAATTACAGAACGAACATGTGTATCCGAGATAGTACAGAAAGAGAGGATGAAATTCAACAAGTATAATAATGAAAAACAAGGAGATGCGAATGCAGGATCGTCCACTCACCCGAGTTGTATCCGATAAAGTCACGTTATCCGTTGGCCAATAGCCCTTCTGGACTCGCAGGCTCACCCCCCGAGCGGAAACACCCACGCCAACACAAGCGAAGTGATGAGGCCCGCGAGGCCAAGGACAGAGAGAAGCGGCGTCCATGATTTGAGGGCTTCCACTTCGGTCAGCCCTCCCATCTTCGTAAAAATCCAGAAGCCACTGTCGTTCATCCAAGAGCCGACAAGCGCGCCGCTGCCGATGGCGGTGGCGAGATATACCGGATTGAAGCCAAGAGACGCTGGCGATATCATGGACGCCAGCATGGCCGAGCCCGTAATCATAGCCACCGTGCTCGAACCCTGAGACACTTTAAGTAGTGCCGCGATGGCAAAGCCGAGTAACAAAAACAACAGCCCGCCGGTCCGCGCCTCACCAAAATAGCCACTGATGGCCGTCCCGATGCCTGCCGTTTTGAGCATGGCCCCGAAGGCCCCTCCAGCCGCAGTGATTAGGATGATGACGCCGCCACTCATAAGCGCACGCTCTACCAATTTAGGGACCTCAGTCGCTTCCGGTTGTCGCTGTCGCACAAACAGCGAAAGGCTGACACCGGCGGCGATGAGCATGGCAAAGTTGGGATTGCCGAGGACTGCCATAAATGCATCGAACAGCGACCCCGGGCTAATGGTCTGTACAAACGTGTGGCCACTGATGAGGATGACCGGCAAGATAATTGGAAGGAGCGACAGGCCGAGGCCCGGCAGTCCTTCCTCGGGCATGGGCTCCGGCTCCGGGTGATCGTCGATGGCACGCATGGGTACGTTCATCCGCCGATTGAGCCAGACAGCGTACCCCATCCCGACGATCACCGATGGAATCGCCACTAGCGTGCCTACCATCATCATAATTCCCAAGTCGACATTAAGATTTTCAGCCATGATGAGCGGGCCGGGGGTTGGAGGGACCAACGTATGCGTTATGGCGGCCCCGGCCGCGATGGCCATCAAATACAAAAGATAATGGCGACCCGTGCGGCGAAACATCGACCGGGCGAGAGGGACGAGGAGATAAAAGACGGTGTCAAAAAAGACGGGAATCGCGAGGACGAATCCTCCTCCCATAAGCGCAGAGGCTGCGCGCTTCTCACCCAACCTCGCAACCAGCCACCGAACGATGCGGTCGGCCGCGCCGCTCTCAAGCATACAAAGACCGATGACGGCAGCGAGGGCAATCACAATACCGATGCCCGCCGCCGTGTTCCCGAACGACGCAGCCACGCGGCTTACCTTATCGAACCATTCACCCGGCGACAAAAGGCTCACCACCAACGCGGCCGTGATGAGGGCAAAAAACGCATGGATGCGCCAACGAACGATGAGCCCGATCACGGTAAACAGACCGATGGCGAGAATCACGAGCGGAGGCAAGGCCGGCATGGAGGGTCGGGTAGGATTCAAAATGGCGTGGGAGGAAGGTATCTTCTCTCTGGCTCTCAATCAAATGGTTTTGCCGGTCGGTCTTTGAACTAAAGTCACTGTACGATGGTCGTTATCATAATGGGCGTTTCTGGAGCGGGGAAAACGACGGTGGGCCAACGGCTCGCCAAACGATTAGGATGGCATTTCTTGGAGGGAGACGCATTTCACCCACCCGTGAACGTCGAACGCATGACTGCCGGTAAAGCCTTGACAGACGCGGACCGGGCTCCATGGCTCGATGCGCTCCATACCCGTCTGGTTACGATGTCGACGGGCGGGCAGCCCGTCATACTTGCGTGTTCAGCATTAAAAGAAGCATACCGTCGAAGGCTTTCAGATGGACTGGACGAAGTTCACTTTGTTTATTTATGCGGCAGCACTGCGCTACTTCGCAAGCGTCTGAACGACCGGCTCGGACATTATATGCCCACGAGCCTTCTTCATTCTCAGCTTGACACCCTGGAGGTTCCAAACGATGCCCTCGAAATTGACATTGCCCTAAGCGTGAACGAAATCACCGGACTAATAATTGAGAACGTCAAGATGTGGCAGCGAGCTCGTCATTGAAAATCCGTATGCTTCCGGCGAGAATTGCACTTATTGACGCTTTTCATAGTTTGAAGGCGTCGTAAAATTGATAAGAATGATTTTGTGGTCTTCCAATTTTGCCATTACAGAACGTTGGGACAAGAAAAGCCGGACCGCAAGCGCTCCGATCCTTTCCGTATTCGATAACATGAGGTACACAATGACCGACAACGTTTACTGGATACTTGAAGTCGCCATCAATGATGGTGCGCGCGTATCATTTGAAGCTTTAATGGCCGATATGGTAGATGCGACCCATTCGTCGGAGCCGGGAGCGCTAAATTACGAATGGTTCATCTCGGCTGATGGCAGGCACTGTACCATCTACGAACGTTACCGCGATTCGGCAGCTGTGATGTTGCATCTCGCGAATTTTAGCGAGCACTTTGCCGGGCGATTCATGGCGGCGGTCACGCCGGATCGCTTCACGATCTTTGGCCCCGCTTCGGATGAAGTGCGCGCGGCGACAAATAGTCTGGGCGCGCAATATTTCACACAGATCGGCGGCTTCACCCGCTAACCGTCGCTACCGTCCCGGTCGGTATTCCTTCGGCAGTTCGTCGGCAACGCGCTCAAAGGCAAAATAGCCGTAAAGCGTGACACCATATGGATCGATAATTTCGCCTTTGAAGTCGATCGCCGTCGGTCCATTTTCGAGGTTGATCCAGGATTTCTGATAACCAGGTTTGCGGCCGATACCGCCCTGTTTTGACCAATCTAAATACGACTTGTCTTCCTTCTCCCCGAGGAATACGATTTCAACGAAGCCTTTGAAATCCAGCATTCTCTCTGATGGTACCTCGCCGGGTTTGATGATGGTTTTTGGGTCAAGCGGATAGCGCTGGTTTTGCATCGAACTTTGCTGAAAGGTGCCGCCGCCTGCCGGGCCGTTTGACGGCCTCAAATAGGTCTGGAAGCCCTGAGCTTTTGTTCGCGATTGTAAGAGCGCCAATATAAAATGATGAAAAGATCCGATGAAGGCCTGTCGCCGGTTCTGTTTCCACAAGCCTGTCTCGTCGGGACTAACAGGCTCCAATTCTTCAAAGAGCGGTTCCCCATCATAGCGGGTACGATTCGGTTCAGCAACGAAGTCCTTCAAAAAATACTGTATGCGGTAACCCAGTGCACGATTCTCGATAATTAAGGGTTTACTCGCCTGCGCTTCGAAATGCCCGAACTTGTCCTTAAAATCTAAAACTTCGGGGTTGAGGATCTTGGTTTTATTAGCATTTGGCGTTTCACCGATAAACAGACGGGTAAACTTCTCTAGCCGCTTTTTCCAATTCTTGTCTCCTTTCGCCTCGACGGTGATTTCGCCGACTTCAAGTACCTTAACATCCAGCTTGAAATTGAAAGGGTAGACACGTGGCGATCGGAGGTTAATGTCCTTGAAAGAAGGCTCGAAGCCAAGCATGGAGACATAAAGCCGGTGTGCACCTAAAGGAACGGGTTCCAGTCGGAAATGGCCGTCTTTGTCAGTAGTGGTCCCAATCATAGAGACCGCGATAAACACATTGGCCCCGGGCAGCGGCTCCCCGGTCTTCGAATCGACGACGGTGCCGGTGAGGGTGGCATAGTTTCGTTGACCTTGCGCATGAAGCATGAGCGGGAGGGCCAACCAAACAGCAACAAAAATCCAGAAGGCACGAAGTGCATTCATAACGGCGCGTGTTTGTGGGGGGAGGGAAGTCATTTGGCAACCCAATCAATCATTGGGCCGAAATGCATTAGGCCAATCGTTTCTGACTAAATCGGTTCCATAGGAGCATTATTCAAGCCCTATTATTCGACGCAGCTCGTACGCGTGTCTAGTCCTCGACGCATTGATCAACGCAGATCGTATGGCATTGAACCCACACGCCGATGTTTTTCGCGAAACGAACTACACTGCAAGATTCAATGAGCATTCCTTATCGCATCGAGCGTGGACGGATCTTCGAGGCTACTCGTGTCGCCCGGATTTTTGCCAAGATACGCCGCCCGAATGACGCGGCGCATTACTTTGGCATTGCGCGTCTTCGAGAGGGCCATCGTGAAGAGAATTGCTTCCGGTTTAAGCGGCTTGCCGAGCTCCCCGGTGAGGGTCGATTCCAGGGTGTGCCGCAAGTCCTCGTCCGCCGAATGTCCCGGATTGAGCACGCAGAAGGCAACGACGGTTTCACCCTTGATTGGATGCGGCACACCGATGGCAGCGCTCTCGCGGACCGCCGCGTGGGCATTGAGCAACGCCTCCACCTCGGCCGGCCCCAATCGCTTGCCCGCCACCTTGATCGTATCGTCGCTCCGGCCGAGGATATACCACAGCCCGTCTTCGTCGATCGCGGCGAAGTCGCCGTGAACCCACGTGTTCTCGATCTGGCTCCAATAGCTGTCGAGGTACCGTTGATCGTCGCGCCAGAATCCACGGGTCATCCCGATCCACGGTTTACGAATGATGAGCTCACCGACGGCGCCTCTTACCGGTTGGCCCGACGCATCAACCACATCGGCATCCATGCCCGGGACCGGGCCGGAGAAAGCGCCGGGCTTGAGCGGGGTAAAGAAATTGCCGCACACGATGCCGCCGCTGATCTCGGTGCCGCCCGAATAATTGAGGATCGGTTTTCGGCTGTCGAGGATATGCTCGAAAAGCCACCGCCACGATTCCGGATCCCACGGGCTGCCCGTGGAGGCGGCGGCACGGAGGCACGAGAGGTCATGTTTCTCGACCGGGGCCGTACCGTGGACTTTCAGGGCACGGATGAGCACCGGCGAGAGCCCGAGGTGACTCACCCGATGCGACTCGACGAGCTGCCAGACTCGGTCGGCGTCCGGAAAATCAGGCGCGCCGTCATAGAGCATCATCGTCGCGCCGATGGTGAGGGTGCCGAACACAAGCCACGGCCCCATCATCCAGCCCATGTCGGTCATCCACCACATCGTCTCGCCCGGCTTCAAATCCATGGCGTGCCACATATCCTGCGCGCCCTTGATCGGAAAGCCGCAGTGTGTATGGACGGCGCCCTTCGGACGGCCCGTGGTGCCGCTTGTGTAGATGATCATCAGGATGTCCTCGGCAGCCGTCCGCTCCGTCTCGGCGGCGGCGGGCTGTCCGGGAACGAGGTCGTGCCACCACCGGTCTCGGCCGTCCGTCCACGGCACATTCGTCAGCCCGAGGTGCCGGTGGACGATCACGTGTGCCACGGTCGGCACCGTCTTCAGCGCCTCGTCGACAGCGGGCTTCATGGGGATTTGACGCCCGCGCCGGCTGGATCCGTCGGCAATGAAGAGGGCCTTGGCGCCGGCGTCATTCAGTCGCGTGGCGATGGCCGAGGGGCCGTATCCGCTGAACAGGGGTAGGATCACTCCCCCGATTTTAATGACGGCCAGAAAGGCGACGACGATTTCGGGCGTCATCGGCATGTACAAACCCACCGCATCCCCTTTCCCGAGTCCCAGCGAACGAAGGGCATTGGCGCACCGGCACACCTCGGCGTTCAATTCGGAATAGGTCAGATTCTTCCGGGTGCCGTCTTCGCCTTCCCATCGGAGGGCCGTCCGTTCCGCGACGTCGGTATGTAACCATTTGTCGAGGCAGTTATGGACGATGTTCATTTTCCCGCCCGTACACCATGAGGTAAACGGCACGCCGCGTCCCGTATCCATGATGCGCGTGTATGGCTCGCAGAATTCGATGTCGAGATCCTCGATGACGGCATCCCAGAACCAGGCGACATCGGCCACGGACCTGGCGAGGAGATCCTCATAGGATGCAATGCCGTGGCGATCCATGAAGCGTTTGAGGTTGCTCTGTTCGATCCATTCGGGATTCGGCTTCCAGGCGATTTCTTGCCCGAACGGGAAGGTATCTGTGGAAGTGGGAGCGGGTCCGTGTGACATGATGGGCGGGGGTTAGTCGTGGTCGGTCAATTTGTAAACGAGGTTCGGCCGGCGATGCGGACCATTCGTCCGTCGACGGAAACGCGGCCCCTGGCGAAGAGCCGCAGGGCTTCGGGAAACAGCCGGTGCTCCGTCTCGAGCACCCGCGCCGCGAGCGTCTCGGGCGTGTCGTCGGCCGCTACCGGCACGGGCTCTTGAAGCACGACCGGGCCCGTATCATACGCCTCATCGACGAGGTGGACCGTCGCGCCGGTCCAGCGCACGCCGTATGCCAATGCCGCTTCGTGGACGTGACGGCCGTACATCCCGCGACCGCCAAAGGCGGGCAACAACGCGGGATGAATATTGAGCATCCGATTGTGATAGGCGCGAACGATGCCCGACGGGACTTTTTTCATGTAACCGGCGAGGGCAACGAAATTTACATCGTGGTGCCGAAGGACCGATTGAAGCGCTGCGACATAGAGCGCTTCGTCGGCATACTGGTGCGGCATACGTACGGCGGCCGGGATGCCGTGCCGTCTGGCGCGGTCGAGGGCGCCGGCGCTCTCCTTATTGCTCAGACACAGCACGATGTCGAGCGGGAGGCTGCCGGCTTCACAGGCGTCGATGATCGCCTGAAAATTCGATCCGCCGCCGGAGGCGAAGACCGCGAGTTTGATTCGCTGATCGGCATGGCCCATGTATTTACGCCAGGGAGTTTGTGCCCGAGGGAATGCGCACCATATTAACGTGCTTGCGGCTGGCCAATGTAAAAAACCACATGAAAAGATGTCGTGGGCATCCCTCGCTCACGCCCCGCTCGTCACGGCTTCGAGGATGTGCAGTTCGGCCGTGCTCGAAGCGACGGAAAGCCGCGCACGCACGCCGACCGGCATCGTATTCTTGACCGGAAAATGTCCGTGCACGAGCCCTGTCGCCACAGGGAAGGGCGCATCATGGAAATAATCGCGGATCACGTCGTCGAGCGAGAGCGAGGGCTTGCCGGGAAGGGATTCGGCGCCGGTGAAGCCGCCGAGAATGAGCCCGCCGAGCCCTTCGATGGCACCGGACAGCCGAAGCTGAGCGAGCATCCCGTCGATGCGATAGGGTGGTTCGGCCACTTCTTCGAGGAAGAGAATGGCGCCTTTCAGCGATGGGAGGTACGGTGTTCCGATGAGGCGTGTGATGAGCGTCAGGTTTCCGCCGAGGAGAACCCCCTCGGCCTCTCCCGGACCGTATGAGACAAGCCGTTCGCCGGCGGGTCCGAGGAGCGGCGACGGCGTGGCTCCGGTCGCTAGATCCCAGAAAAGCACTTCACTCGCCGGGTCGGGATCGGGCCATTCCACGGCCGCCATCGGTCCGGCGAGACCGGCCCACTGCGCCCGCTCATACAATGCCATATGAAGCGCCGTGATATCGCTGTATCCGATCAGGAGCTTCGGATGGGCGCGGGCGGCCTCATAGTCGAGGTGGGGCAACAGGCGAAGGGCGCCGTATCCGCCCCGAACACAAATCAGGGCCTTCACGTCCGGGCGGCGCAAAAAGCCATTGAGTTCGTCGATGCGTTCGGCATCGGTCCCGGCGAGATAACCGTGCGGCGTCGGGGGAAGCGGCCGGCACGCCACGACGTATCCGCGGCTGCGGAGCGTTTTCAGCCCGGCTTCGAGCGCCGACGGCTCGGCCGGCGCGCTTCCCGGAGCGACGATACCCAGGACATCACCTGGATGGAGGGGCAGGGGTTTCCGACGCATTATCGAGCGGAGTGGGAGGGGCGAGGGTAGGTGGCTCTGCGTGCTCGGGCAATGAGGGCGGCGGCTCGGCTTCAGGCTTCAGCGTCGTAATAGCCTTCTTCAGTGAACGGACCTCGCGCCATCGCTTCCACCGACCGGGCAGTCCTGCCATGCTACCCGTGATGACACCCAGAATGAAGGTTAAGACGAGGACCAGCGCGACCGGCCCGGTTGTCTGGAAAAAGGCGAAATTTACGGTCGTGGCGCTGGTATTGAGCAGTGCAAAAAGGGTTACGGCGACCGTCAGGACCAGCGCGATGATCAGGTTTGGTTTCATGACAGAGAATGTGAGATCAGGGAACGAGCGCAAGCACGCGAAGCGGGCTCCCACTTCCGTTCACGATTTTGAGTGGTGCCGCAATGACGACAGCACCGGTGGGTGGCAATAAGTTAAGGTTACATAGACTGGCAAGCCCCATTTTTCCGGCACCGTGCATAAAGTGGTGGCTCGGAAACGGCGGATCGAACCCGCCGGCCTGGCCGGCATCGGTCCCCACCGTCTCGACACCCACGCCGAGGATGCCTCGCTCGGTAGCAAGCAGACGGCTCGTGTCGGGGTGAAAACCGGGGCTGTGAGGACCGTCTGCGTCGGTGTTGAGAAACGCATCGGCACCCTCCCGCAGGCTCCATCCAGAATGGACGAGAACCCATGACCCATCTGGAATGCGACCGTGCTCATCTTCCCATGCGGCGATGTGTTCGGGCATGAGCAGAAAATCCGGGTCGGCTGCGACCTCCGCCGTCACGTCGAACACGCAGGCCGGCCCGATGAACCGACCCGGGGGCAGGGTATCGCACGCATTGTTCGGAAGATCTTTGCCCGTGATCCAGTGGATAGGTGCGTCGAAGTGTGTGCCGGTATGCTCGCCGAAATGGAGGCTGTTCCAGTACCATGCCGGACCGGGCGCATCATATTTTGAGATTACGTCCATGGAGACGCCGGGCGATGAGGCAAACGGGGGCGGTAACGCAATCACCGGCGTCTCGGGACCCAGCGGTTGCGTCAGGTCCACCATTTTTATTTGCCCTTCCGACAGGGCTTGGACGAGTTGTTCGAGGACGGGAGACATAGGATCGGGGGGAGAAATGGGGCACGGACATGGCTCTCAGTGCGTGCGAAGAAATCGTTCGAATTCAAAACGATTCTCGAGCATGTGCAGATCCATAAAATAACTCTCGGGGCCGACGGGGTCCACCTTGGCGACGAGTGTGGTTGTCTCTCTTGCCGCTCTGGCTTCCCGAAAGGCCTCAGCAAATTGATCTATGCCGTGAACGGTATCGGTCCGGGGTACGCCGGCAGCCTCGGCAACGGCGGCCAGATCAGTTGTCTCCGCCGTGGCCGTCGAAAACGTGCGTCCCACGGAGAGGAGGACCTCGTTGTCGAAAACCACGTGGACGAGGTTGGGGGGGCGATACCGGCCGAGCGTGCTCAGGCCGCCGAGATTCATGAGGGCCGATCCGTCGCCGTCGAGCACGACCACATCGAGATCCGGGCGGCTGAGGGCAATGCCGAGGCCCATCGACGAGGCCAGGCCCATGGCGTGTTCGAGATAAAAAAAGTTGGGCCGGTGGCCGCAGTTGTACAATTCCACGGCCGTGGCGCCCATGATGGTCACCACGACGGAGGACGCGAGGTCGTCGTACACGGCCGCGATGGCATCTTTTCTGAGCATCAGTCTTCCCACATGATTTCGCGGCAGAGCAACAAGGCGACGGGACGGTTGGTCGCTTCGGAGAGCGTAATGGCCCGCTCGATGCGAGGCGCGATCCGGGACGGGTCATCGAGGCGCTCATACGGAATGCGCAGGGCTGCGAGGACCGGTTCGGTGAGGAGGCCGCCTTCCGTCTGCCATGGGTGGGCTTCGCCCATGAATCCACGATAACTGATCATCATCAAAATCGGGATCCGGTATAATTGTGCGAGCGAGACAATGCCGTTGATGCTGGCGAGAAAGCCATGATTTTGCATCAACATCGCCGACCGCACGCCGGCCAGATGGGCGCCCGCCGAGATGCCGACGCCTTCCTCCTCCTTGTTCAGCCGGACCAGCGTGGCTTCAGGGTCGGTCTCCGCGAGTCCGACAAGGTGTACGAGCCATGTCTCGGGGAGCGCCGAGAATAGTCGCACGCCGTTCGCCTTCAGGGCGTCATAGATGAGCGCTGAATTGGATTCCGATACGGGCATGAGCGTGTATGTTGAATGAGATATCGGGCTTCATTATAGCGGGTTCACTGCCAGAATTGAAAGCGAATGGTGAGAAAAAAAATAGGCTGTGGCCTCAAATGCTTTTCATCCGGCGATTTCAGGCGATACTTGGATTGATTCAATAGCCCGACCGGAAGGAAGCATGAAGTCAACGTGTTGTGTATCTATCGCCGGATCCGTTGCACTGATCCTTGGAATCTGCCTCGTGAGTGGTTGTGAACCGGACGTGCCGGAACCCGATGCCTTCGACGCTCTAATTGAAGCGTGTGACGCCGGGAAGGCGGAAACATGCGCCACGGTCGCCGATGCATTTGCGACGGGCAAACAGGTGGGGCAAGATCAGCAGCTAGCGGCGCAATACATCAAGCGGACCCTTGCTCTGGCGACGCAGAATTGTGACGCCGGATGGACCGAGACCAGCGGCTGTCTGATGCTCGGCAGGATCTATCTTGAAGGCATCGGGGTGCACCGCGATGAGCAAAGGGGGCTCGCGTACCTGTGGAAAGGGTGCGCCGGGGGCGACCTCCGAGCCTGTGAGTATCTCGAGCAAGCCGGATATTTTCCCGCGGACGAGAACGCGGATCACGCGAAAAGAACCCGCAGTGAGGGCCCATCAAACCGCTCGCATTCCATTCCTTCGTGAGGAAGAAAAGCCGGTGATTGGCCTTCGGGATGGTTATTTTCAGGCGTCCATGCCTCAGTCATCACTTTCCCATGATCCGGGCTATTCTCGTCGTCGGTTCGGCGACCATCGACACGAACGTCTTGCCCTCCGGCACCATCCGCAAAATTGGAGGTGTGGTCACGTATGCCGGTCTTGCTCTCCGGCAATTCGGCATCGATGCGCATGTCGTAACCAATGCGGCGCGTGTCGATGATGGGGTCCTGGATCCATTGCGGGGAGAAGGAATTACCGTTTTTCGGGGCGATTCTCCCTCCACGACCCGGTTCACCAATCACATAGACGGCGACGAGCGATGGCAGGAGATGCCTTCGGCCGCCGAGCCGATTGGTGCCGGCCAATTCACTTCGTTGCCGGCACGATACGACCACATTCATCTCGGTCCGCTCCATCCCGGTGATATTTCCGTTGAGGCACTGCATGCCATGGGCCATTGCGGGCCTTCCGTGAGTGTAGACATACAGGGCTTTGTGCGCCGCGTCGTGGACGGGCGCGTCTGCCCGGGTGTTTCGATGGTCGTTCGGGATGCGCTCCATGTCTCAGACATCGTGAAAGCGGACCCCGACGAACTGTCGGCGCTCCTCGCAGTGCTCGGTATGGATGCGGCCGAATTGATGCGCGAATTCGCCCTCCGCGAGCTGGTCGTTACGCAGGGCCGGCGTGGTGGCTATGTCCTTGACCGCACCGGGGCCCCGTATCCGTATGCGGCCGTGGAGGTCGATCGGATCGATGACCCCACGGGGGCCGGTGACGTTTTCATGGCGGACTACCTGGCGGCCCGGTTGAAGGAGTGCCTTTCCATCCCCGTGGCCTGCCGAAAGGCGGCCGAAGTGGCTGCCCGCCACGTTGGCGGTGCCTTCCTCTCGAAGGGCGCCCTTTCGCTCGGCGAAATCCGTAAACACGAAACGTGACGACCTGCGTGCTGTTATATCCGCTGCCGCGACGTCAGGTGGCGGATACCCCCTGGCCCATGAAAAAAATGGAGGCGACGATGAAAACGATGACCTGTACCCAGCTCGGCGGAGCCTGCGACCTGGCATTTCACGCGGAGACGTTCGACGAAATAGCGGTCATGAGCCGCCGGCATGGTATGGAGATGGCTCAAAAGCAGGATGCGGCGCATCTCGCGGCGATGGAGCGAATGCGCGCGCTCATGCAGGATCCGGCAGCCATGGAAGCCTGGATGTCGGGTCGCCGGGCCGCATTCGACGCCTTGCCGGATGAGCCGCCCTCGGCAAACGCCGTATAGGGGTACCGCGAGGCGGGTTTCCGTATCCTCCGCGCGGCGGCGGCATTGCCGTCCCATGGATTTTCACGCGCCGCCGACCCGCTCGAACCGGAGCGCTGACCTCCTCCGCGGCATTCGTCGGGTATCACGCCTGTTCAACACCTGCGATCTCCAGCGCCTTTTGCGCCATGGACGTCCCAGGCGCTTCGTATGGAGAAACTACCGGTTGAAAATCACGCACGGGGTCCGTTAAGTGACGGACGAGGTTGTTGGATTAGACGATGTTATGAGGCTTTCCGGCGTTGCCATATGAACAAGGAGTGGCATGGGGCCATACTATCTTATCTGCCCCCAATGAAATAAATTGTTGTCATGGCCACATTTCGTCTAGATATCAGCCCGAGTGTCCTTCGTTGGGCCAGAATGCGTGCAGGCTTGGACTTGAATGACTTCAAGGGCCAGCTTAAGAACTATCCGAGATGGGAAGAAGGAGACCTGAACCCAACATTCCGGCAATTAGAGGCAGTCTCATCCAAAACGAGAACTCCACTTGGCTACTTCTTCCTCACAGAACCCCCAGAAGAATCTATCCCCATCCATGACTACAGGACGATGGATGAGAAGTCTGTAAGGAAGCCCAGCGCTGATCTGATCGACACTGTATACGATTTAATCCGTCGGCAGGACTGGCTTCGCGATTATAGAGAAAGCAAGGGAATGCAGCCTCTACCATTCGTAGGTAGCGCATCGGTAGAAGATACACCGGACTCGGTTGCAGAATCGATCCTGGCTACCCTTGGTTTAAGCACAGAATGGGCTCTTAACATTCCGAAATCGGGTGATCCACGTCGGTTATTAAAAACCTCTGCCGAGTCGATCGGCATAGTCGTGGTCATCAACGGAGTCGTAGGCAACAACACTCAGCGCAAGCTAGATCCAGAGGAATTTAGAGGGTTTGTCCTTAGCGACAGTCTTGCTCCATTCCTGTTTGTAAATGGATCGGATGCGAGGAGCGCACAGATTTTCACCTTGGCTCACGAGCTAGGTCATATATGGATCGATCAGGATGGAATCCCTGATATCGACTATTTGACTTTACCGGAATCCAAGACTGAGCGGTTCTGCAATGAAGTAGCTGCTGAGCTAACCGTTCCGAAGAGTGTCCTCGTGAAGATCTGGGAGACTCGCAGCGACTCGCCCCAGCCCTTTGATGAACTAGCAACGGTGTTTAAGGTGAGTCCAGTAGTAGTCGCTCGAAGAGCACTTGAAATTGCTCTTATTGACGAAGAGCATTTCTTCAGCTTCTACTCTGACTATAGAGAGAGATATGAAGCTTCCCTAGTTCAGTCTGGAGACGACCTCGCATCCGATTCATCAGGAGGCGGCGATTTCTATATGAACCAGGGATATCGTGTTGGTAAGGGTTTCTTCACAGCAGTGGCAGAAGCTGTCAAATCTGGGCAACTCATGTATCGTGATGCTTATAGGTTAACTGGTCTCAAGGCCAATACCTTCGAGAAATACGCAAGCCGTTTAGGGTACTCCTTGTGACTATAGTTAGCAACGGCCTGCTTGTTCTTGATGCAAACGTGTTTATCGAAGCACGTAAACGCTATTATGCCTTCGATATCTGTCCCGCGTTTTGGGATTCCCTTCTCGCCGAACACGGTAGCGGTAATATCATCAGCATTGATCGCGTGCGAGATGAACTGATGGACGTGGAAATCTCAGCTTGGATTGCATCGAAAGTGCCTGCGGATTGCTGGGATGACACCAAGACCCACCCAGTCGCGCATTCTTATGCTCAAATGATTGCCTGGGTGCAGGCAAACCAGCAGTTTACAGCGGCGGCTAAGGCCGAATTTGCGTCTGTCGCTGATGGTTGGCTCGTGGCGTACGCTCATTCCAATAACTGCACCGTAGTTACTGAAGAGAAATTCATCGCCAACATTAAAAAGCGAGTACCAATACCAAATGTATGTGACGCATTCAGTGTGCCGTACATGGATACCTTTGATATGCTTAGGACGTTGGGCTGTAGGTTCACCTCCTAGGCTCTTTTATTAGCTTCATAACCAGCCAGTCCCGTGGACAAAGGGCAGAACGGCCTAACCTGTTTTCACCGCCTGCGACTCCGTAGCTTTCATTGAACGAACTACTGGCCCTTAGCCTCTAACCGGCGGGCCGTTATGCGGCACCACGGCGAGTCAACACGGAAAGAGAAGGAGGCAACAGTCCCATGGCGGATGCACAAGAATTCAAAGCAGCCTTTCCCTATCAGAAAGATGTCCTGGCGCTTCCTGTCACCGATCTTGATGCCGCATCGGAGTGGTACTCAAAGCACTTCGGCATGGTTGAGGTCGAGCGGAGCAATGATCCTAATCCTACAGTCGTTCTCGAGCGAAACGGCACCAGGATTGGCTTCTCCGTTAACGGCGGTGATGCCTCACAGGATGGTGCTGCGATTTTAGTCAGCAATATTCAGGGCATGAAGGAAGAGCTGGAGTCGCGGGGAGTGGCAATCGGCAATTGGCGGGTCGATGAGAGGGATGGTCAAAAGCTACAAGTGTTCTTCGTGGTCGCCCCTGATGGCTTGTGCTATTACTTTCATGAGCCGATTCGGCAATAAGCGTGATGCCACCTAACCACAGCATGCAGCGGGCGGTCCGCTGCTGGGCCCTCCGCTGAACAGGAACGTTAACCTGACGCCAGTATGGGTCCGTCCAGCCGGGGCGTTTGTCCGGTACGTAACTCATGAGAGGAAAGCGATGCGAAAACCCTATTCCACAGGCGTCGGCGGCGTACTCAGCGCAGACATCGCCGTGCCGGAGCATGCGCGTGAACTCGGCTTTTACTCGAAGATCCTGACGACCGGGCGTGCTCCCCTCTGGCGGGACGATCTGACGAACAATCGGGGCACACCGGTCATCGGTCTGGGAGCCCGCACCCCGGAACACGACGCCCTCCCGTTGCAGTGGATGCCGCACTTCCAGGTTTCCGACGTCGGTGCCGGCGCGGCGCGCGCCCTCGAACTCGGTGGCAGCGAGCTTATGCATGGCAAGAGCAAGGATGGCCAGAGTCAATGGGCCGTTCTCGTAGACCCCATGGGTGCTGCATTCGGCCTAATCCCCGTCGTGGGCGCCGAAACGGAGGCGGCAGGCCAACCTGATCGTGTTGGTCGTATCTCCTGGCTGTCGCTCGTCGTTTCGGACGTCACGACGACGTGCCGTTTTTACGAACAGGTCGTCGGATGGTCGGCAGCCCCGGCCGACCTCGACGGCCGATGCGAAATGCGGCTATCCGGCGGGGTGTCTGCGGCGGAAGTCTGCCCTGCGGGCGGTGATAATGCGGGAATTCCGTCCGTCTGGATACTCAGTCTACCCGTCGATGACTTCGAAGAGAGTCTTCGACTCGTTCGCGAGGGCGGCGGCGCCATCATCAAGGGATCGACCGACACCGGGTACGCCGTCATTCGGGACCCGGTCGGTTCCTGGATCGCGCTGCAGGCCAACGAGTGATGTACAGCGGCCGGAGAGACCGTTGCGGCCGACAAGCCTCCGCCGCCCCGGCGTGGAGGCAGAATGACGCCACGTGACTCGGCGGCTGCGCCATTGCGGCGGCAGCGTGGACCACAGCGAACATTATCCGAAAATCCGCGCGTCGGAACGGACAAAAAACCCGGGTGGATGGTGGTATTAGACGTGCACGGTACCATCTTAAAGACAAGTGGCCCGCATGTGGCTCAAAAAAATCTTACGTTGTCATCTCATTCGTGAAACGGGCCTATCGAGCACCCTGTGGCCGGACTGCCGCCGGAGGCCCTGCAAAACCATCTTGTCATTCATCAAAATGATTTCCTTCACTGAGCGCTTCGAGGCTGAGGAGATGATGGACGATTTTTCCATCATCGACGAGCGGCTCACGCACGCCCTCGATGAGCTCCGTTGGGTCAACCGCCTGCTCGGCGGATATGCCACGACGCTCTCGGTGCTCCGCCCCTATTTGCTTGCCCGTCGGGATCGGACGACGCGAATCCTCGATCTCGGCACCGGCATTGCGGACTACCCGGAGGTCATTGCGCGATGGGCCTTCCGGAAGGGAATTCCGATCCACATCACCGCGCTCGACGCCAATCCGGCCACCGTGGAGCATGCCGTACGAACCCTGGACCGACGGCTGGAGCCCACCGTTCGAGCCTGCATCAACGTCGAAGTGGGTGACGCACTTGCGCTTCCTTACGACGCCGATCAGTTTGATGTGGCCATGGCCGCTATGTTTATGCACCATTTCGGCGACGCAGATGCCGAGCGACTGGTCGGCGAAATGTCGCGCGTGGCGGCGGACGGCATCCTCATTAATGACCTCCATCGCCATTCACTGGCCTATTTCGGAATCCTCGCGCCGGCGAAAGTGTTGCCGGTGTCGGCCATGTTTCGGAACGATGCACCCATCTCGGTGATGCGGGGTTTCACACGGGCCGACCTCGAGGACCTTGCCGCGCGCACCGGTCTGCCTCAGGCAGACATCCACTGGCACTGGGCCTTTCGATGGATGTTTTCGACGCTTCACGCTTCAGACTCGGTACGCGAAGCATGAAGACTTTTGATGTCGTGATCATCGGAGGCGGTATTGCCGGAAACGTGGCCGCGGTTCACCTCGCGCGGGCGGGGTGGAACGTCATGCTCATCGAGAAAAAATCCTATCCGTTTCACCGGCTCTGTGGCGAATTCCTCTCGCCGGAAATGCAGCGGGGCCTCGCAGATGTGGGAGCCTGCGAGGCTATCCTGGCTGTCGGTGCGTCTTCCATCCGGCGCGTCCGGCTCACGGAAGCCGGCGGCGCCGTGTTCGAATCGGATTTGCCCGGTACGGCCCTGGGCGTCAGCCGCTTCCGTCTCGATCCGATCCTTGCCGACCGTGCCCGTGCGGCAGGCGCAGCGGTCCGATGCGGCGTGACGGCGCGCGAGGTCCACGGCGATCTGGCGGCAGGATTCGACGTGATGACTTCGGATGGCCCCATTCGTGCGCGATGCGTCGTGGGGGCATGGGGAAAACGGTCGTCGATGGACCGCAAACTCGGCCGATCTTTCTTTTTGAAAAGGAGCCCCTTCGTGGCTTTCAAGGCGCACTATGAAGGCGGAAGCCTGCCCGGAGTGATCGAACTTCATGCGTTCGACGGAGGATACTGCGGGTTGTCGGAAGTGGAGGGGGATCGGATCAACGTATGCTGGATCGCCCGCTCGGAGGCACTGAAAAGTGCCGGGGGCAACCAGGATGCCATGGTTGAGAACACATTCAGACAAAACCCCCGCCTTGCCGACCGCATGGCCGGTATGCGGCGCGTGCCCGTTACGGAATGCGCCGTCAGCCAGGTGTCGTTCTCGGTGCGGACACCCATCGAGAAAGACGTCTGTATGATCGGCGACACTGCCGGAACCATCGCCCCGCTCTGTGGGGACGGCATGGCCATGGCCGTCCATAGCGCGGAACTGGCTTCCGAACATATTTGTGCCTTTCTGGCCGGGAGCGAGGTCCCCGAGACGTTCCGCAGACGATATGATCAGGCCTGGCGACGGTTGTTCTCGCGGCGAATATCGCTCGGGCGAAATTTGCACAGGGGCTTCGTGCACCCCTTAGGTGCGGCGACAGGGCTTCGAATCCTGTCGCGCGCTCCCGGCCTGGGTCGCTGGGTCATCCGGAATACGCGCGGCTAATCCGAGGCGTGGGCGGCACGCCGGAGTCGGTCATTGAGTGCCCGGCCAAGCCCCGAATCGGGCACTTCCTGACAAAAGATCGCCTGCATGCCGTCCGCGTCGGCACGCCTGAAAAAGGCAAAAAGCGCGCGGGCATAGTGTTCCACCGTCGGGACCGTCGTGCACAGCCCGAAGCGCTCCGGGTGGGCCGGGGGCTCCATCCCGATAAAAGCGACGAGCGGTCCCGGCCTGACTTCGCTCGGACGGGAGGTGACATGCACGGCTGCGCGAGGCGCGTAATGGCGATGACGGGTGCCCGGGCTGCGTGCGAGTGCATCGGCCTCGTCTGCCAGCCGTGTTTCGGGCACACAGCCTTGCAGCGCCTCTACCGAGAGGGCGCCGACCCGAAGAACGATGGGCGCCGGGCCGGTACAATCGACGACCGTCGATTCAAGCCCGACGCGTGTGGGCTCGGCCTCGAGGATGCAGGCGATGCGCCCGTCGAGGTCGGCACGGACGGCCCGCCAGGTGGTCGGACTCGGCCGGCCGGATCGATTGGCGGACGGAGCTGCCACGGGGCATCCACAATGCGCAAGGAATGATCGGGCCACCGCATGGTCGGGCATCCGCACACCCACGGTGGGCAAGCCGGCGGAAACGGCGGGTGGTATCAATTCATGCCGGGGCATCACCAGCGTCAGCGGCCCGGGAAAGAAGGCGTCCACGAGGGCGCGTGCATGCGGCGAGACGGCTGATACCACTTCGTCGATCCGCCCGAATCCGGAGAGGTGCACGATCAGCGGATTGTCGGGCGGGCGGCCCTTGGCTTCGAAGATCTTTGACACGGCCCCGGCGTCGAGCGCATTGGCGCCGAGGCCGTAAACCGTCTCGGTGGGGAAGGCGACGAGTTCGCCGCGTCGGAGAAAGGAGGCAGCTTCCTCAGGGTCGGTCGTGATTTGGGTCTGCAAGCGATGGTCCGGCTCGTATGGAGATCGGCCGGAAGATACGGATCTTCTCTGATTTGGTGGCCGCACGGACGCAGCGCATACACGGGCTGGTTTTTCAGCTTATGCGGCGCGCTTCACGGGCCAATCGCCCGGCCCACTCCCGCGCCCCGTCGATGGCGACGTAAATGGACGGCAGGATGATGAGCGTGACGACCGTCGAGAAGGCGAGCCCGCCGACGATGGCCCGGGCCATCGGGTAGTAGGGCGGACCGTTGCCGCCAATGAGGGTATGACTCACGCATAGCGGGATGAGGCCGAGGATCGTCGTGGCGGCGGTCATGACGATGGGACGAAACCGCTCCGCGCCGGCTCTCAGAATGGCGTCATTTCGCGCCATGCCCCGGCCCCGAAGCGTATTGATGTGGTCGATGAGCACGATACCGTTGTTGACAACGACGCCCACGAGGACCAGAATACCGATCCAGGCCATGACCGTCATGGTCGTGTTCGTGAAAAGGAAAAACCAGAACACGCCCACGATGGCGAAGACGATCGACGACCAGATGGCCGCCGGAAAGGCCAGGGATTCGAAGAGTGCCGCCATCACGAGGTAGATCAGTGCCAGCGCCAGAAGGAGGTTCATCATCATGATGTTTTGCGACTCCGCCTCATCGAAGAATTGTTGTCCGAAACCCCAACTGTACCCCGGCGGCAGGTCATAGCGGGCCAGTACCCGCTCCATACGCTCACGGGCTTCGTCCTTCGTAATGCCATCCGGCTGCATTCGCACTCCGATCATGGTGGTCCGATTTTCCCGAAAAATACCGCGCGGGCTGCCGGACGATACCAGATCGGCGACGGAGGCCAGTTTGATGGCCGGCCCGTCCTGACGCTGAAGCATCAGGTTGCGGAGGTTGTCCATCGTGCGGCGATCGGTACCCTGAAATGCCAGGCGCATGCGGACCTCATCGTCACCGAGGTGGAGCCGGCGAAGTTCGATGCCCCGCATACCGGCTTCCACCGTCCGGGCTACCTGATCGGTGGTCAGCCCGAAGCGCCGGGCCCGGTCCCGGTCGACGACGACGCGAATCTCCTCGTTGCCTCGTGCCGCTTCCGATTGCACGTCCTTCAGCCCGTCGACGTGCGACAGCACCATGGCCAGATTGTCGGCGATCTCAGAAAGACGCTCACTCGACTCTCCCCGGACCGTAACACGAATGTTCTTGTCGCGGCCTTCGGGGGATTCCCGTGTGAAATTCGGGACGCCGATGGTCAGCTTGGGGAGACCTGCGCTGATGGTCTTCTTCAGCGCCTCCACGTCGATGTCGTCGATCCGCTCCGGGTCCATGATGATGGTCGACATGGCAAAGCCGGTCTCGTACCATGAATAGACCGACTCGAAGCCGAACGCGTCCTGATGAGCGTAGAGGTAATCTTCCGCCTTGTCGACGGCCGCTTCGACCCGTTCGAGTTTATACGTACCGTTGATGTGATAAAAGAGCCGGATCTGCCCGCTGCCGTCTTCATCGTGGAAAAAGTCTTGCTTGACGAAGTTTGCGGGGATGGCCACACTGGCCAAAATGAGTACTGCGAGCCCCCATGACGTGACGGGATGCCGGAGGAGCCAGCCGAGGACGCGTGTATAGCCCCGAATCGTCCGCGCGACGAGCGTGCCCTCGGATGAAGCTGCGGCCTTGAGGTGAAGCCGCGCGGTAAGGAGCGGAACGGCGGTGAGCGAGATGAAGAGTGAAGCCACGAGGGCCACACAGATCGCCACCGAGACGTGGCGGAGATACAATGTGACCTCATCAGCCTGACTCACGATCATCGGGAGAAAGACGATGGCCGTCGTGAACGTGCCGGCGGTCACGGCCAGCGCGACTTCCTTCACACCATTCATGGTGGCCCGTACCGGCGCGTCCGGCAAAAGCCGGTGGTGCCGGTGGATGCTTTCCGTGACCACCACGGCATTGTCGACCAGCATACCGATGGCGAGCATCAACCCCATCATCGACAAAATATTGAGGGTAAAACCGAGGAAATACATCACGCCGATGGTCACGAGGAGGGAGAGCGGGACGGCCAGAGCAACGATCAGGGTGGTGGTGAGATGGCGCAGAAAAAAGAACAGGATGATGACGGCGAAGAGTCCGCCGAGCATGCCGGCACTGAACAACTCATTGAGGGACGAGACGATGCCGTCGGCCATGTTGTCCATTTCGTAGACTTCGATGCCGTGCATCTCGGGATCGTCATGCAGCCCTTCGATCTCGTTCAGGACCCGATCGACCACCGCAACGGTGTTCGCGCCGGATTCCTTCTTCACTTCGAGGGCTACGGCAAAGGATCGGTCGAGGTGCCGGCCATACTGCAGTTCGGGGTCGTCGTACGTGACCCGGGCGATATCATCGAGCCGAAGGCCGTTTCGATTGAGGACCAGGCGTCCGACCGCGCCCGGGCTCTTCAACGCACCGGTGGGGCGAATCGTATAGCGCCGATTGCCGTCGGTGATCTTCCCCGCGCTTACCGAGAAATTGGCCCGCCGAAGCTGCCGGGTGAGGCCGACGAGATCCACCCGATAGGCCGCAATGCGGTCGGCGAGCAATTCTATGCGGATCTCTTTGGGTTCGACGCCGTGAAGCGAAGCACTCGAAACCCCGTCGATCCGCTCGATGGCCCGTTTCAATTTTCGATCGAGCAACTCGTACGAGCCCGAGAGATCGCGTTTCGAGGAGATTCTGAGTTCAAGGATGGACCAGTCGGAGGAGGATTCCTGCCGCACGAAATAACGCTCCATATCGGCCGGCAATTGGGGGCGTATCCCATCGATCTTTTCGCGCACCTTGAGGGCCTGCATCTCCGTGTCTTCGCCCCATTCAAACTCGAGCCAGATCTGAGCGCCGTCCTCATTGGACCACGACCGCATCGATTTCATATTGCTCAGCGTGGCGAGTACTTCTTCGATGGGCCGGGTGATTTGCTCTTCGACCTCCTGTGGCGAAGCGCCGGGATAGGGAAGGCTCACCGAGATAAAAGGCACCTCCACCTCCGGAAAAAACTCCAGCGGAATCAGCTTCGTGGAGATCAAACCGACGACGACCATGCTGATGAAAACCATCAGTGTGGTGACGGGGCGGCGTATGGCGGTCTCGGTGAGGTTCATGGATTACGGCGCCGCAAGGCAGGGTTAGGGAGCCGATGCCGCATCGGGCGTCCGGTCCATCAGGTCATACATGACCGGGATGACGACGAGGGTGAGCAGCGTGGAAACGAGGAGCCCGCCGATTACCGTGATGGCCATCGGGGCGCGTATTTCGGCGCCGTCACCCAGGCCGATGGCCAGCGGAAGCAAGCCGAGCGTTGTGGTGAGCGTGGTCATGAGGATCGGTCGCAACCGCAGTCGTCCCGCCTCGATGAGGGCCGTGCGCTTCGGCATTCCTTGCCCACGCAGCGTATTGACGAGGTCGATCAGGACGATGGCATTGTTCACGACGATGCCGGCCAATAAGATCAGACCGATGAAGACGACGACACTCAACGTGGAACCGGTGATCCACAGGGCGAGCACGGCTCCGATGGCAGCCAGCGGGATGCTGAAAAATATGACGAGCGGATGGAGCAGGGACTCGAATTGCGAGGCCATGACCAGATACACGAGGAAGACCGCCAGGGCCAGTGCAAGCAATAGAGAACGGAAGCTGCCGGCCATCTCCTCGCTCTGGCCACCTTGTCTCACCGAAATGCCGGCCGGAAGGGAAACCCGCTGGATCATGCTGTCGAGTGCCGCCGATGCGGTGCCGAGATCGCCGTGGGCCAGATTGGCCGTGACGAGGCCCACGCGTTGTTGCCCGACGCGCCGAATCTGGCTCGGGCCGAGTTCCTCACGCACCAGGGCCACTGCTTCCAGCGGCACCGGCCGCTCGCTCTCCGGGTTGATGATGAGGCGCCGTATTTGTTCGATGGACGTGCGGTCCTCCGCCCGTGCCCGCACCAGCACGTCGATTTTTCGATCCCGCCACGAATAGCGTGTCGCCACTTCTCCGCGGACCTTGCCCACGACCCGGTCGGCGATGTCGTGCACGGCCAGCCCGAGGGCCGCGGCGCGCTCGCGGTCGAAGATGATCTGAACCTCCGGATGCCCCTGCTCCATCGTCGACTTGACGTCGGCAAACCGACCGGATGATTCCATGGCCGACTGGACGCGCCGGGAGACCTGTTTCAGTCCATCGAGATCGAAACCGGCAATTTGTACTTCGATCGGGGTTTCGAATGAAAACAATGCCGGCCGCTCAAATTTGTACTGAACCCCCGGGACCTGAAAGGCGGCCTCGCGCAAGGCGCCCAGCACCCGCGCTTCTCCAGACGGGCCGGCCTCCGGCGTCAGCGCAATATGGATTTGTCCCCAGTTTTCACCGCCCTCCTCGGGGTTGGCATCCATGCGGTTTCCAGTCCCGGAGACGGCGAATGACTCAGCAATATCTGGGCTGTCTCGGGCGGTCCGCTGCATCTGTGCCAGCACGGCATCCGTTCGTTCGAGCGGGGTGCCGGGGGGAAGGCGAAAATCCAGATCGAACTCACCCTGCGTCATCTGTGGAATCAACTCCACGCCTAACCGCGGGACCAAAAACATTGAACCGGCGAAGAGGGCCATAGCGATGGCGAGGACGGGCGTTCGGTGCGCGAGGGACCAGGTGAGGGTCCGGGGATAAAGACGGCCTAGCGCATCGTTTAAACGTTGAAACGACGCGACGAAGGGTTTAAACAGAATTTGGAAAAATCGGGCGATGAAATGGGCGACGAGGACCGCAAACCGGCTTACGTATCCGAGCGAAATGGTGACGGCGCGGATGGCCGACCAGAAAATATAGTAAAGCAAATGCGAAACGGAGAGGACGGCCCGCATGAAGCCGTTTCGACCGGCCACCCTGTCGCGAAGGCTGCCACGGGCCGGAGCGGAGAGGATCGGCTCATACGAAAACCGTACGGATCGGGACCCGCCCAGTGAAGCCAGCATGGGGATGAGCGTGAGGGCGACGATGAGTGAGGCGAGGAGCGAGAAGGTAACCGTCAGCGCCTGATCGCGGAAAAGCTGACCGGCAATGCCGGTGACGAAGACGAGAGGGAAAAAAACGGCGACGGTCGTGAGCGTAGAAGCAATGACGGCCGTCCCGACCTCGCCCGCGCCTTCGCGCGCCGCCTCGAGACGCGATTTACCCATCGCCCGGTGCCTTGCGATATTCTCGAGAACAACGATAGAATTATCAACCAGAAGTCCGATTCCGAGCGCCAGACCCCCGAGCGACATGATGTTCATCGAGAGATCGTAGCCGTACATCAGGTTGAACGTGGCAATGATCGACGTCGGAATGGATACCGAGATAATGATGGTCGTGCGGAAGTCACGAAGGAAAAGGTAGAGGATGATGATGGCCAGCAAGCCACCGATAATGCCGGCGCGAATGACCTCGTCGACGGCATTCTCGATGAAGGTGGATTGATCGTACACCCGAACGAGCTTCATGCCCTCGGGGAGCATCGACTCGATGCGTTTCAATCGTATGTCCACCGCCCGAGCGACGGCGACCGTGTTGGCATCGCCCTCTTTGTATATGGCTACCTCAACGGCTTCGACGCCATTCAGGCGGGTGATGGTCTCGCGCTCCTTGTAGCCCAGGTGTACCGTCGCGATATCCCGCAGGTAGACGGGGCGCCCCGGGCGACTCATGACCACGACATCGCCCATTTCGTCGACGGAACGAAACTGATTGACCGTCCGGACGAGGTACTGCTGTATCCCCTGTTCCAGCCGCCCGCCGGCCAGATTGACATTCTCGGAGCGAAGTGTCTCAACGATTTGTGCGAGTGGCAAACCCAGCTGTGCCAGCTTCGCCTGATCCACGAGGACCTGTACTTCGTCTGCGAGCCCCCCGCTGATTTTTACGGCCGCGACGCCGGTCGACGATTCGAGGTCCTTTTTCAGGTGCTCTTCCGCATATCGACGCAAGAGGATGGCCTGGTCTTCACCGGCGGGGGGCTGCGGATCGGATTGAAGCCCCACGGTGGCGAGATTTGCCTGCCCCGGCGGGGAAGCGGATGATCTGTCCTCGAACAGGCCAAATCGCATGATCGGGTCGAGTGTGGGATCGAAGCGCAAAAGGACGGGCCGGGTTGCTTCGAGTGGTAGTTCGAGGGCATCCAGCTTCTCTCGAACCTCGAGGCCCGCCCGGTCCATATCTGCACCCCAGTCGAACTGAAGCACCACGTCCGATTGTCCCGCGCGGGAGATCGAACGAACTTCCTTCAGGTGCTTGGCCACGCCCACCACTTCCTCGATGGGTTTGGTGACCAGATTTTCAATCTCAGCGGGTGCCGCGCCGGCATAATGGGTCCGAACAGTTAGGCTCGGATAGGATAGGTCGGGCAACAAGTTGATATTGAGACGCGTGAGCGATACGGCGCCGAACAAGAGTACGCCGATAGTAAACATCGCGATGGTGACGCGTCGGCGTGTGGCGAGAACAATCAGTTTCATGGAGCGGCGGGACTAAAGGGGAGCGCCGGAAGGCGCGGATCAGCGATTGGCAATCACATCGCCGATCACCTCGATGCGGGTGCTATCGCTCAGGTTGGTGTGGCCCGTCGTAATCACCTGGCTCCCCTCGTCGACCCCCGACTCAATTTCTACGAAACGGTCGTTCTCATAACCGGTTTGGACGACCCGGCGAAACGTCATGCTGTCCCGTACGACGAAGACCGCGGCCTCTTTGTCTTCCCGCACAACGGCTTCGCGCGGTACGAGCAGTGTGGCTCGGTGCGTATCATGCACGATGCGTACCCGGCCGAACATCCCCGGCTTCAGGCGCCGGGACGTATCGCGGATGGCAAGGGTCACTTTGAACGTGCCCGTGGCCGGGTCCACGACCGGTCCGATCCGCAGAACCTGACCGAGAAAGACATCCTCCGGCAGTGCATCGACGCGCACCTCGGCCCGTTGACCACGGTTCAATTTATTGAGTTCGCGCTCCGGGACGTGCATGACGGCGAGCAGGGGATCAAAATCGGTTATCTTGAAGGCGGCCGCGTGGGTGGCCACCATATTTCCGATCTTTATGAGCCGTTCGGATATGACGCCGTCGATAGGAGCCCGGATCGTCGTATGCTCGACGGCGAGCCGGGCAAGATCCACGGCGGCCTTCTGAGATGCATACTCCGAAAGCACGCGCTCGTACTCACCGGCACTGATGAGTTTTTTGTCATGCAATTCGCTGTTGCGCTCATAATCGCGCCGCAGTTTATCCATCCCTGCCTCGGCCCGGGCGAGTTCGAGCGAGAGACGGTCGTCCTCAAGTTTTGCGAGCGCATCGCCCACTTTTACCATGTCGCCTTCTTCAACGTATATGCGCTGAACGACCCCATCTGTTTTGGCGACTACAAGCGCTTCTTCCTCCGCTTCGAGCGAGGTCGTCCCGACAAAATAAGCCGAAATATCACCTCTAATGACATGCGATGCTTCCACGGGTACCGGGACCTCGTCAGCCTTGTCGCTCCCGTCGCTACCGTCGCGCGACTGTGCATTGTCGCAGCCAATCAGACAAACGGCAGCAAGGCTAAGGCATACGATTAGCCATTGGAGAGAAATTCTGCGCATGGGACCATCCGGGACGTTGTTCTGGGGACCGAACTCGCGAAAACCGGTGAACTGGAATCAGGCACACTCCGACGTCGAGATCGGCGGGTCAACATGCATGACACGAATCGAAAGGGAGAGAGGTTACGTGCAATAAAAATTTTTCGACGGAGTTAGGTCGATGTAAGACCCGCCAAGCACACTTCGCCGGGAAGATCGGGGCCGTCGGATGAGCGATATGTTCGTCTCACGTGGGCCGAACTTCTTACCAGCCCAGGCGCTTCCGGCGTCGAGGGCGGGAGGGCTTTTCGGCCGGTAGGGGCCGGTCAGCAGTGGCCGCTGTCGGATTATCGAGCGGATGAAGAGCAGGTCGAACGCCCGGGTGGTTCCGGTCCGGGAGAAGCGTCGCGAACTGCTCGTCACGATCGATCTGGACGTCGGTATAGTAAAAGCGGAGGATGTCCCGGTAAGTGCGTCCGCGCCGTGCCATCTCATGGGCACCCCATTGACTCAATCCGACGCCGTGCCCAAAACCATGGCCATCGAAAACATAATTCCTTCCCTTGAGTCGGGCTTCGAAAAGCGTGCTTTTTAGGCTTTTGGGCCCAAATCCGTTCATTATCCACAGACGAAAATCATTCGCCGGGACCGGGGTGTCTGGATTCTTGTCACGTAAAAGTTTGACGGTTCGGACGCGGCCGTCGGGGCTCCGCTGGTCAATGCGAAATCCGGATACTTTGAAGCCGGCCCCTTCGGAGAGGGTCCGGAGTACTTTTTTTCGCGGTAGCGAGAGTGTCCAGGACGCGTACGGAGAGGTATCATACGGATCCTTCTTGCCGCGAAGGTAGGGTTTCGGGGGCCCCATCCAGACATCCTCATTGGCAGCGGTGTGCCCGCCACTCGCCGCAAAATATACGGCCTCGACCAGATCTCCGTGATAGGTGAGCACTTCGTCCCGCGTTTGCTCGACGGCTTCGACGGCTACCGGTTCGACGACGTCCAGGCCGTTATAGACTTGCGAACCATTGTGGTCTACCTGATCGAAGCCCGCGCCATGGCGGCCGAGGGTTTTCAACGCGTAGCTCCGAATGATCACCGCCATGGCCTTCGAGCCTTCCAGATCATCAAATCCGTATTCGCTCCCGACAACACTGGCAACGTAGTCATCCAGTCCGACCGTGTTGACCAACCTCAGGGACGACGATCGGGGATCGACCGTAACCCGCAGTCGTCCGGCGTATCGACGGGGCGGGGCGGTACGCGAGCCCTTTGCGATGGACACCGAAAATATTTCACGGTCTATCGGTGAAAAGACAACGTATGAGGCATTGAAACTGATGTCCGGAAGGCGCACGTTTAGGTCGCCATTCTTGACCGACACCACAGCTTCATTTCCCGGTTGAATCCGACGAATCTCCGATTGGCTGTCGTCAATAAATACAGAGATATATACTGAACTGTGAATCTTGATCACTTTAGGTCCGTCATTCTGTAATATTCGAATGCGGATTTCTTTGCCGGCACCCTGTCCCCGCGTCGCAGTGGGAAAGGATAACGTCAGCGCAACGACGAATAACCAAAAAATTACGCGGGAACGACCATAAACGACGGGGTCGAGGCTTCGGCGCTGAAGACGGCTGCGAGAAGTTTTGAAGACAGTGGCGGTTGGCGGATGCTCGAAGACGAATCCCATATCTCGCAATTTGGCGGGTAAGTCGGGGGAGCAAAATACGAATTTAGTCGAGACGATGGGGGCTTCGGGAGAACCCATTCTTCATCCAGCCTCGATGGTTGCCGTGAGCCCGTCGCCACTGACGGCCTCATGGTAGAGGGTCGCGGCGTCAATCAATGCAGGTGTGGGCTCCGCGACGCTGATCCGAAGGGCCTTGAGTCCGTAGACCCCCTGAAGTTCTTCCAGATCGAGTTCTTCGACTTCCTCGGTGAGATAGCCTGAAGCCTGAAGAAAGGCGATGTATCGTCGATATTCGTGTGCTTCGCGATGCTGTGAGTAGACGATCGCAATTTTTCCCGGCTGCGTCAATCGCTCCGTTCCACCCTTCACCACGGCTTTATCGATGCGCTTTTTGACGATCTCATATCGAATGTTGTAGGCGCCGTCCACATCGAAGCGTTTCTCGTCGAGACGGAATCGAATGGAGATAGGAATATCCTGAACGAGGATAAGATGCGTGGTTTCGAGCGGAAGTTGGAGCTTTGGAGACAGCCGGTCCAATTCCCAGACGATGCCGCACATCATCATCAGTTGCCACAGTCGCAGGTTGCGCAGATAGAGGGCGTCGAAGGCGCCATCTTCCTGAAGGGAAGCGCCTACATACACATTGTAATCGACCCCATCCGTTTTGTACTTCTCGAAGTAGTGCGAGAACATGGATTGGGCTTCTTCCTCTTTCCGGTCGATAAAAGATGATATCGTGTCATTGATCTGCATCACGCTCTCCTCAAAATCGGCTCGTTCCTCGTAGAGGATACCCAACGGATTTTCGATTGCGGATCGGTATACCTCGATATTTTCTCGCACCGCATCGCCGAACGTTGCCAGGAGATCAAAGATCGGTTCCACTTCGGCGTTCAAGAGTCCGAAGATTTCTGCCTCATCTTCTGAGCGAAGATTGCTCTTCAATTCGTTAATGTATTGGCAAATGCGGGCGGCGAGTTCTTTGAGCGCGGGCAAAGGGCGCTCAGTCGCAGCGCTACTTACGAGCTTGTAGGCGAGCCCCAGTTGACGGAGAAGGTCATCTCGAATGGCGTGGTTGCGTTGATCGGAAGAACCGCGAATGTCTAAGAGGCCATAAAGTGGATACACAACATTGAAAACAATTTGCTCCAATTCCGCTCGCGCATCCGCATCCTGTTGCGCTATATAATTCTCTGCGGCCTGCCTAAATCGCCACTCGACCGATGAATGAATGACAGTATATTTTTTCTTGATGAGAGCTTCGATGCGGTTGTTGCGCTCTTCGAGGGTGCGTTTCATGGCCGTCGCGAACAACGAAACGACCTCCTTCAATGCCGGAGTGTTGTAGCGATTTACGGCTCCGGGGGAGGGAGATCCCAATTCGAGTAGCCCAATGAGCTCGCCTTTTATTCGCAGCGGTGCCACGACGAGGTTGTGCAATCCAAGTTCCCGAAGATGTTGTTCAAAGCCAGTACAGACTTCACAATTGTCGAGATCACCAACGATGATTGGTTCTGTGGCGTTAAAAGCGGCCGCATAATATGATTGATCTTGCAGGGGGCAGGTCGGTACGGACTCGTCACTCATCAACAGGCTCCGCCCAATAGCTCTTGCACCGGTGATGGAATCGAAATCATCTTTTTGAAGGCAAATCAACCCGAGGCGGAGATCCGGCGCCCGTAACAAGGTTCGAAACCGCGTTTCCAACGTATCGATTTGATCTCCAGTAAGCATCGCATCCTTCTGCAACAAATCATTCTTAATGAGAGAGAGGACTTGTTGAGTCGTGACGTCCGTCGCATTGAGCACAACAAATCCATGAAAAGCGAAACGGTCGGGAGGCAGGAGATCGGACCAGAGGTCAATATTCATGGGTTCGGATTGCAAACGCCGGACCCTCTCAGGAGACAGCGTTATCGGGGAGCCCTTCTCTAGTACACGAACGAATCGCGTATCAATTTCAATATTGAAGTGATGTTTTAGCCCAGACTGTTTATCCGTCGTCGTGACGATCATGGGATAGGAAAATTGATCTTTTACGCCAAAACATCGCTCTAAGATGAGATGGTAACCCTTCATTGCCCTGCTAAGCAAAAAGGCATCTCTTGTCCATGAGAGATCTCCTCCAAAGCGGGTGCTCTCACGAAAACTTTCAATTATTTGAAGGCGTGTGAAAGCTGGAGATGAATAAAAACAAACCAATCGAAATGGAACGAAAGCGGCGGAATATTTCGATTCCCACGAGGCCAATGGAAATACGGCAGACATCATCAAGTCAATCAAATCGGAATTTCGGTCCAGAATATCAAGATCCTCAATATTTCTCTGCAAATCTGGCGCGTCGTCGAGCTTATGTAAAATGATGCGAGCTATTTCCGATTTCGAAGCACTCTCTGTTTTGGCCACGGAACGCCAATATTCGATGAGCGGCGTGAGCGTCAAAATACGCTCGAAGGGAAATATATCTATCGTTTCGAGTTCCATAATGAAGTCCGTCGGTTGTCGCCGTGATTGCCCAGAATAATCTTACAATTAGCGATCTGTTTTCTCGCAAAACCGCATGATTGAATCCAACGATTCCATGATATTCGGGTTGCATATAAGATGAATCGCTCAGCGCCACAATGGAAAAAACATTGGTATACTGTCCACTTTGATTGTGTCTGAGAGCAAAGGCCGTTGTTACTTTGCCGAAGCGGCGAAATACATATGTGGCTGCATGGATTTGAAACAAGACCCCGGTCGATGAGCATTGGTCCTTCGTTCGTCCCGGCATGGATGTGAGGGAAGTCCTTACAAACCTTGCAGGGGTTCCCTTGCGACCCACGGTATCGAAAAGAAATACCTTGTGATTTAGCCTTCTACGATGTGGGCATATATCAATCAACCTCAAAAACCCGTCGTTGGGTTTCATGCATTAGTCAAGCAACATCTTTTCAGGATCCTTCATACGCCGGCATGGACAATAGTCACATTGAAAATACTGAGGAAGCGCTTCGGGAAAGCGATGCAAGATATCGCTCTCTATATAATAGAACCCCTGCCATGCTTCATTCCATCGATCCGGACGGTATCATCGTAAGTGTCAGCGATCGTTGGCTGAACGAACTCGGTTACGATCGAGAAGAAGTCGTCGGACACCATCTGACGGACTTTATGACAGAAGAATCACGCAAGGATGCGCTCGAAAAATATTTGCCTGAATTCTTCAAATGTGGTCATTGTGATTCGGTGCCGTATTGTTTCGATAGGAAGGGGGGCGGGGAAATGCTCGTTTCACTCTCAGCCACGGCCGAAAAAGATCACCTCGGACGAATCACAAGGACGCTTGCTGTGTGCGAGGATATCACGGAAAGGCAGCAAGTAATGGATGCGCTTCGAGAGAGCGAGGCTCGCGTTCGGGCGATTCTCGAAACCACAGTTGACGCGATTATTACGATTGACGAGAAAGGGATTATTCTGTCCTACAATAAAGCGGCCGGCCGGATTTTCGGATATGACCCACCGGAGGTCATCGGTCGAAATGTAAGCTTACTCATGCCGGAACCCTACCGGGAAGAACATGATGCCTACATTAAGAACTACCTGGAAACCGGCTACAAGAAGATCATCGGTATCGGTCGAGAGGTTTATGGCGCGAGAAAAAATGGTACGACCTTTCCGTTGGAAATCGCTGTGAGCGAGGTACGGCTAAAAGACGGCGTAACATTTACGGGTATCGTAAGGGACATCAGTGATCGACGGAGATTGGAGCAGGAAATTTTGCGTATTAGTGACGAAGAGCGTCGGCGGATTGGGCAAGATCTCCATGATGGACTCGGACAAATGCTAACTGGAATTGGGCTCATTAGCCAGAGCTTGGGTCGCGTAATGAAGTCAGAAGAAAACACTAAAGTAGATGAGGTTCTTGAGATTACAACGCTGGTGCGAGAAGCGGATCAGTTTGCACGAAGTCTTGCGCGAGGACTGGTGCCCGTCGACGTTGACGAGAAAGGACTCTCGACGGCTCTGGCGCGCCTTACCAAGAATGCCGAAAGGTTGTTTGGTATTAATTGTATCTTTGAAGAAGTTGGTACGAGAATAAAGTCCGAGGCGTCCATTGCCATTCATTTGTACAGAATTGCTCAGGAAGCTGTTAGCAACGCAGCAAAGCATGGCAAAGCACAGCGTGTACGGGTTATGCTTGTCGGTGCGGAAGATTATCTCAAACTTCGGATTCAGGACAACGGTATAGGTTTTCCGGAGAAGCTTGAAGAGGATCATGGAATGGGCGTTCGCATAATGCAGTACAGGGCTCGGATGATAAATGCTGATTTAGAAATACGCCGGGGCCCGATCAACGGGACCATCGTGACGTGTTCCCTTAACCCGAGAGGTCGGCGACAGCGGACTGATCCACAGGCAACGGGTGTCGATCAATGAAAAAGGTGATCATTGTAGATGACCATCCCCTGATGCGAAAGGGATTGGCCTTGAGCATCGATAGCGAGCCTGATCTCACGGTTGTTGCGCAAGCGGCGAGTGCGGAAGAAGGTCTCGGCGCAATGGAGACGACTGAGCCGGATCTTGCGGTCGTCGACATTTCACTTCCTGGGATGAGCGGTATCGAATTGATCAAACACATGCAGGCCTTTCGGCCCGAAATGAAGATTCTCGTCGTGTCTCGCCACGATGAGTCGTTATATGCTGAACGTGCAATTCGAGCCGGAGCCAGGGGATATGTGATGAAACTAGAGGCCGGGGATGTTATCGCCAAAGCGGTGAGACGCGTATTGAACGGGGGAATTTATGTAAGCGAGGAAATTAATGAGCGGCTTCTAATCGGTATTGCATCTAATTCCGATACCTTTTCTCGTTCACCGCTTGAAGTGCTCAGCGACCGCGAGCTGGAGGTTTTCGAATTAACGGGCCGGGGATATGGCACGCGGCAGATTTCGGAACAACTCCACTTGTCGGTTAAAACCGTCGAATCCTACCGAGCGCGCATCAAGACAAAGTTAAATTTAAGTAGTGCTGCCGAATTAATGCAGCACGCTGTACAATGGGTAGAAGGAGATCGACAGTGAGGTGGGGGTCGCTCACTCTCGCTCAGACGATAACGAGCCTGCTTTAGAGTTTACGTATTACCGACACAACAACTTCGATTTCGTCCATCGATACATCTCTGTGCGTGGTCGCGCGAATGGTATTTGGGCCGAATGGGACCATCAATACGTTCTCGCGCCGGAGTTTTTCGAGTACGTCAGCAACTCCGCCATCCTTCACGTCAAAGATGACGATGTTCGTTTCGACGCTTGGCAAATCGATATCGAAAGCAGGTAGTTCAGCAATGGCTTCGGCTAGAATGCGGGCCTTTTCGTGGTCCATTTTCAAATTCGGCCGGTGATGCTCAAGGGCATATAGGCCGGCAGCGGCCAGAATCCCTGCCTGTCGCATCCCTCCGCCGAAAAGCTTGCGGTACCGGTGCGCCTTCCCGATTAGTTCTCTTGTGCCTGCGAGTACCGAGCCCACCGGAGCACCGAGTCCTTTCGATAGACAGACATTGACTGTATCAAACGGCTCAGCATACGTTGACTCTTTAATGCCGGACGCTGCCGACGCATTCCACAAGCGTGCGCCGTCAAGATGTGTCGCCAGACTATGTTCGCGAGCGACTAGGGAGATGGCGACCATATTGTCTAGAGGATATACAACGCCACCGGCCTGATTGAGTGTATTTTCAAGACAGACAAGGCGTGTCGGCGGAAGCCAGTAATACCCGGGACGGATGGCCTCTTCCACTTGATTCGCCTGCAAAATACCGTGCGCTCCATCGAGGGCTCGTAACTGAACACCCGACAAAAATCCGGGCGCGCCCGACTCATAATTCGCGATGTGACAGGTCCGCTCTAGCAGGACTTCGTCGCCCGGTTGAGTGTGCACTTTGAGGGCTAATTGGTTTCCCATGGTGCCCGAAGGGACAAAAAGCGCTGCTTCTTTTCCCAACAATTCTGCAACCGTTTCTTGAAGGCAAAGAATCGTCGGATCCTCCCCGAAGACATCATCGCCGACTTCGGCCTCGAACATAGCCCTTTTCATGGCAGCGGTCGGCCGAGTGACCGTGTCGCTTCTCAAGTCAATAGGTTTCACATCTGACGCACAATTGGACGAAAGGAAAACGGATGCACTGAAATTCGAACACAAATGGCTCAGGACGAACAATCATCGACTAATATTAACAATTTCTAATTTCACCTCTCCGGCCGGAACCTCAATTTTAATTACGTCTCCAACTTCTTTTCCAAGCAGTCCTTTTCCGATTGGGCTACTAATGGAAATTTTTCCGACGGCAAGATTTGCTTCTTCCGCAGACGTCAATACATACGTGTTTTCCGCGCCGTTTTGAAGATTCTTAACTTTTACTTTGGAGAGGATAAAGGCTTTAGTCGCATCTATTTGGCTGTCATCTACAATTCGCGCATGTGCAATAATGTGCTGCGTCTTAGCAATTTTAGCTTCCAGGTGCCCCTGGGCCTCCTTTGCTGCATCGTACTCAGCGTTTTCGGAAAGGTCTCCTTGTGCACGGGCATCGGCAATTGCGCGTGCCATGCGAGCCCTTTCTTTGGTGCGGAGAAACTGCAGATCATCCTTCATTTTTTGAAGAGCCTCGGCAGTCAAATATACTGGTTTGTTCATCGTCTTAACGTCAAGCGCACACGAGACGTGTGAATTGGTAAAACAAAAAAAGAACGCCACAGGTAGGCTGCGGCGAAGAAAAGCGATTCTTAAAGGTCTCAGAGCAGATTTATTTCTGCGATCCCTTTCACGCCGAACATGCGATGTTGGATCCCGGAATTCGAGCGGTGCGGACAGGGCGAAGAACGACAATCGTTAACGCCATTTTCCGCGATCTCGAGAAGACGACCCGGTCTGAGTTCCTGGTCTAACTGAGGCTGAGGGACTTAGAACCCTCCGGGCGGTCAAATACCGTTTCGACCAGTAAGGATTATCAATCGAGGAAATGGTGACACCTTGACTGCTAGACGCGTGGGCAAATTTCCCACAGCAGAGAAAGATGCCAACATGCAATGTCTCCCTTGAGATTCTGAAAAAAACAAGATCTCCGGCCCGTAACTCGCTTGGATTCACGGCGGTGCCTTGGTGAATCTGATCAGACGTTACACGTGGTAATGAAAGCCCGAAGAGATTCTGATACGTCGTATAAACAAGTCCTGAACAATCTACTCCGCTGTGGGAGGTGCCTCCCAATTTATGTGGAACGCCAATCCAGTTGTCGATCTCGGCGCGCAAAGTGTGTTCCATGGCGTCGTCAGACGCTTCAGCGAAAGCCACCCGTTGCGCTTCGGGAAGCACAACTTTTGGCGTAGGAGGGCGCGACGTTGGCGAGGACGAAGCACAGCCAGTCATCAAATACAGAAGCAAAAAAACGATCAAGCATAAAACTGAGGCGTTTGCAAAGGGGCGATCTCTATTTAGATGTGGTCTCACGAACAGGATGGTGAAGTTTGATATCATCCGAACCAGTTGGCGCTCGTTAGAAAAATACAGATTCTTCCCACCGATGAACAATGCCCTGATTGCACCGCGTTTTTGGCACGGATTCTATAACGGCAGAATGCCTAAAACGATCATCGCATTTAATAACTATGTCTAAACTGCAATGTGAGAGAAATCTTTCTTGAAAACAACGGTGTTCAGTAACAAGAGAAAGATTTTCAGTCGTATCGATTCGACGACTCCCAGAAATGGTACCCCACCCGAAAGCGATAACAAAGGCAAATAAGGCGGTGGTTAATATACCTAGCGCCACCAAGAGATGGACAAACGTCGATTGGAAGCGGGTAGCTTCCAAGCGCGTTATAGAATATGTCGGTTGCACGTAGAACGTAGACAGTGTAATAAATCGATGACATCGTTGTACAGAATACCTACGGAAATGACAAATGAAAGATAGGTGTCCAGGCAAATCGAATAGGTTGATAAGGCCAAGATCCCACCTTAATTTCGACTCAGCCTGTCCGGCTAACCCGGGCCAACTCTGATTCACAATTTTACCAATAATGATATTCGCGAAACCGAACTGGATCGTGCTATTACGTACCCGGTTTTGGAGTCAGCATAATGAACAAAATATGCAACTTCGCGAATTAGAGACCTTCTATCCTTGGACGCATTGCAACTCCTATTGAGGTAAATAAATACCAAATCCACTTCGCCAGGAATTTTGATTCTTCATTTTCGTGATGACGTACACCATTCTATTAATTGGGAATAGAAAATTGTTCGATCAGGGAGCGAAGGGGGTGTAGGTCGATGATACTCTACGTAAAGACTCATTAATGGCGCAAGAATTTTAGACACAATGTGCCCGTGGGCGGCCAAAGAAGAGTACCTGTGCAGGGGAACCGGCATAACGAAGATCGTATAATTCAGCCACAACCCAAGAAGGAGGAGCATGTACAATGAAGGGCATGACAACTTTTGCGACTGCACTTGGAAGCTTTGCGGGTGGGCTAGCGTTTGGCTTGCTTTTGGCGCCACAGTCGGGGCAGAAAACGAGACAACTTATTGCAGCTAGGGTGAAAAGTGAGTTGTCTCGGATGGAGCAGCAATTACAGACCCTTGAGGCACAATTGACCGCTCTCGAGAAACAGTTTGCAGCGGTCAGCGATGAAGTTCGAGACAGGGCTCAGCAAACCAAAGAAAACGCGCTGGACCAAATTCTTCCCTCAATTCCTGATGACGAGACTGAATGGAGTGTAAAAGGGAGCGAGCTTGAGAAAGATCTTCGTCGTTTGCCCCGAAGTTGATTGATTATGCATTTGCTTCCGTTCTTGCTTTACTCAAGGATCCAAAGATGAATCACTTTCGTTGGAGGGCCTGAATTCGAATTTGAGGCCCACAAGAATAGACACAAGAAATATAATCATGCCTTACCCAGAAGCACTTGTAGCTCCTATGAGAGCCGAATTAACACGCCTCGGGCTCACCGAGTTAAAGGATGCCGCGTCCGTCGATGCTGCTTTTGCGATAGAAGATGGACAAACCATGTTGCTGGTCGTAAATTCTGTTTGCGGTTGTGCCGCCGCCAATGCTCGTCCGGCTGTTGCACTCGCTATGCAAAATGCTACGTTGCCGGATCGTTCTGTAACTGTTTTTGCGGGCCAGGACCTCGAAGCTACGGCTCAGGCACGATTGCACTTGGCGGGAATTGCACCATCTTCTCCATTCATAGCCCTTTTCAAAGACGGAGACCCGGTTTTCGTTCTTGAGCGCAGAAATATTGAGGGGCGATCTGCAAGTGCAATCGCAACGGATTTGGTCAATGCATGTAACTCCTTTTGCGGCAATGGTCCGTCCCCAACGAAGACGGCGGAGGCTCAGCCAGATGCATCGGATGTACCCTCGACTTTCCGTTCGATTCTCTGATAAATACCTTTTAATTTAGGGCTTTGCGGGGCCGGTTCCATTCGGGATCGGCCCTTGTCTATTTTAAGATATATTTGGAAACAGGCAGAAGGGCAAAACTGGTCAGGGGGAAAGACACGTCCCATTTCTTTTGATTATAACGAACACAACAAGCAGTAAAAACGGTTCGCTCAATCGAAGGCATCGTGCAAAGAATTTCGGGCAGTGATGGCCAGTGGGTTCACCGATTCGAGAGGATTGAAATCGAATGGTTAGATGCTTGGAACGAAATTCAAAAAAACTAGAGCTCACCTAAAGATGATCCCCCGTGTTCGGAGTCGATTTTACGGAAGGTGGCGCATTGCTTCGGGAGGCTTCCATCACGAGGTTTAGCGGCAAACGAACCACGATTTTAATCGCCTAATTTCTCACATGTTATCGAATAGTAGAGTCTCCATGGACTGTTTGTAAATGAGTTCGAGGGAATCTCGGACGGGCTTTGAGTGGGCGCCGCACGATTTACGATTTCAACTGAAGAATATCATCTCTCCACAAGACAAAAAGACCGAATACTACTCCCCCTGAAGCAGCCGTCAGGGTGGTCATGAGAGGATTATTGAAATTGAGCATAATTAAGAGTCCAATAATAGCCGGACAGGCATAGAAGGCGTACCGAAGAAAAGGAAGGATCATCGAACGCAGGCTTACTGTTCCGAGGTGAAGTAAAATGCCGATTTGCGCCACTCGAACTCCCATCCCCGTCAATCCGATAAGGAGCATGCACTGCAGGGGATTACCCAAGCGACCTCCGATAACAAGTGCGAGTGAAAGAAATCCGAGCATAAAAAAGCTTATTGCGAGATCAAGCCGCTGTCGTTCGAGAACATCGAAAAGGCGCGTGAGTGGCGAGGCCAGTGCAGTAAAGAAAAGCCAGGGTGCAAGGCGTTGAACGTATTCACCCGCTGGGCGCCACGCGTGGCTAAAGACTACATCAAAGATGTCGGGGCCGGCCAACAAAAGAACAATTGTCGGAAAGAGACCGATCATTATCAACCTGCGGTAAACCCCACTCGTGAGTTCCGAAAGCTCTGATGGATTCTTAGCCTCAGCGGCATGGATGAAAAAAACCTGTGATATGGCCATCCCGATCAGGCTCAATGGGACGAGTAATGCACTAAATGCCATACCAAAATAACCGACGACAGTTTTATCGAAAAATACGATCAAAAGCAGAAAGGGTAGACGGCTAAGCAAGGCGCTCAAGAAGGTGGACGGTAAGGTAAAAAACGGAAAATGTCGGTACCGGCGCGCAATCCTAAGCAGAGAAGAGGATGGGGAGGAGCCAAAAAACGAAAATCGGGTCCGACCAAGGCGATTGAGAACCAGACCCGTTGAGGCCAGATTACCGATAATGAAGCCTACAATAAGCCCCCCAACGCCTGCTCCGACTGCCGGAATACCAGCACCGATTCTCGTGGACACCATTACGGAGGTTCGTGCAATTTGAGCGACGGAGATCGGCCGAAACTGCTTCAGACGAACCAGCCACGATTCAGCTAACTTGCCGGCTCGTACAATCAACAAGGTTAATGGTACAAGCCAAAGCCATGGTGCCAGATCGGGGGCACCCAGCCATTCCGAAATATTTTGTCGCCAGACAATCAGAGCAACGCTGAGTGCAGAAATAATTAACGATAAAAGAAACGAAAGGCGCAAAATACCAGCCGCATCTTCTTCTTCTTCGGGCAACATTAATGCATCTTCATACCGAAGAGAGGCCACGGGTACGAGGATTGAGACAAGAGATACGAAAACGTCGGCAAGTCCAAAAGCTTCTGGAGAATAAAGCCGTGCAAGAATAGGTTTCGCAAAATAAGCGGCTATCAGTGCGATGGAAGTACCTGTGAGGAGGGTCAAGACGGACCCGCGAAATCCCCCGGAAGTGAACAGGCCTTTGAGCACCTTTTGAACAAATACCATCAATGCCCTTTGTGCGTCGGAATACGGTAGACGCGCCAATCTGTATTACTATAGACTATCTCCAATCCTAAATTTGGACGATGAATGCCGGTCGATCGGACAATATAGGATACTCCGTACGTTTGAGCCAGCGACTTTAGTCGAGAGGCGTTGAGGACCTCGTAGGAATCATCAAGTTGGGCTTGAAGGGCCGGACCTCCTCGTTGTGGTAGAGGACCTCCGGCAAAATCAGTAATACGTTTGAACCATTCCGTCATCTCGACATCACCGAAGGGGAAAGCCTTGAAATCGGCAACTATGGCGCGTTGAGCATTGCTTCGGAAGGCGGAATAAGAAGGAGGCACCGCAAAGACGGCATCCGTCGGCGTCTGATTTCTAACCCACCGCTCGAGCCGGTCATTCGGCGAACCAATCCTAGCTACAGGTTGAATACGGTCAGTAATTAGCGGTTTGTCTGTTGCAAATCCCACTAAGACGATAGTCCAAATAGCGAGCATGACGAAGGCGAGGGAAGGATGTTCAGCACGATCTCTTAACCAAGCTCCAAGGCTCTTCGGTAGTATATGGGCAACGGAGTTGAAAATGACAATAAGGAATAACAGCTTTGCGAAGACGGTTAGTTTGAAAAGCTGCAATTTCGTGATGAAGAGTATGGGCCATATCTCTGAAAACAAGTATCCAATACTGCAAAGGAGAATTACCGTGCCCAGGATACGGAGAATCAAGGAAGCGCCGAATAGTTGTTTTTTAAACGTCCGGGACATAAGAAACAAGATGGCCAAGCCCGCAAGCGCACCAAAACGCAAAAATGAAGCCTCCGGAAATGCCTGAAAGAGGTAATGATGTGGCGCCCGAAAGACTGCCATGATATAAAAAAGATTCGGGATATCTTGCGAAGGAATGGCTCTTGATGAAAAGATCTGATGGTACAATAGTGGTAGCAATGCAACGGATGCGACAATGAGAAATACACTGGAAAACCAAACCGTGCTACGGATTCGTTTGCTACGCTTTTCAGGATTGATAAACATGGTCAACTGAACGAAAAAGAAAACACCGGCCAATTGAAGACCGACGAGTGCTTGCATCCATGTAGCAAGTCCCATAAATATCGCGGCCCAGACCATGCGCTCCTTAAAGACATGGTATACACCCCATAGTCCCAGTCCCCACCCGAGCATGCTAGGTACCAGCATTGAGCTGACGAGTTCATTCCCGCCAAGGGTCCAGTGAGGTGTGAAAACAAGTGCGGCCACGACCGTTGCGACAGCGACTACACGGTTTCGGGTAAGAAGGTCAGTCAGCGAATATATCGCGGTCGCGACGAGGAGCCAAGCGAGAAGATAAATACTCAGAACAGAAAACCAGACGGGGAAAAATGCACACATCCCTTCTAATAGCCTGACAAAGAGGGTACGCACGCCGAATTCCGACGCCTGAATCTGAACGAACCAATCGTGTTCAAACAAATTGTTGTTCAAACGATGCAACAAGGAGGGAAGGAACTCATCCTGATCACTTTGGGCAAAATCATAGCCGAAGCGCAAGAAAAAGAGCAAAGAGGCCGAAAGTACAGCGAACAACGGCTCGGCGTAGGAATGCTGTTTCCTCGGTATTATTTGCGCTCGTGATTTCAATGCGTAGCAGAATAGAACAATTATGTGATGATGCCGGAATGAATTAGTACTGTTGCTATCGGCCCATCAGATGAAAAAAAATAGCCTTTCCGCCATGTTTATGATAATACGCCACAATCAATGTAGATAAACTAACGACGCAAGTCCCAAGAGACGTATTATTTGCGAAAGGTAGCAAAAAGACGAGGGATGAGTGCGGTAATCTTGCCGATTCGATAATATGTAAATAGTTGCGGACCAAATCTACGCTTAAACTCTGCTATTGTCGGGGTATTGGCCCCGAAAAAGTCGAATTCTTCAATACCTTTTTTTTGAAGTTCCGGAAGCATATTTCCCAATAGTACGGTCATCGCCGGGCCCGGAATACTCCCCGCGATCCAATATGATGCCCGGGATCCATAATGCAAAACTGCTACAGCAGCTTCGGGCTCATCTGAATTGATTGATGAGACAGAATAGATTGATGCGAGTCCGGCAGCTTGAAGTGCTTCGATCAGCCCGATCAATCGTTCAGCGGCCATAGGGAGAACACGTTTCTGCCTATCAAAGCTTATTTGAAGCAATCGGACAACGTCAATAGCCGCGTGCGTATCGCATGCTGCGGAATATGATTCATGCGCATGTGCAAACGTACGCCGGGGACCTTGAGACCAGGCATCACGAATGGCCACATTATCTGTGAGCGAAATGCCGTACGTGAATAGCGGAGAGGCCGTCCACCCGCGCCATTGACAAGTCCTTACGTCACACACGAAGGGAGGCAGGTGAAGATGCGCGATATCAAAGTGATTCTCGATAGCTTCGAGTAAGGCATCAAGCGGGGTATTTCGTCCATGAACATCCGACTCACTCGAATGCCGCCGAAAAAGTGGATAGGAATACGCAGTGAATGGCGGTATAATCACCTTGCGATAAGGACCCAACTTTCGCCAGTTAACGATGATTCCGGCTTCGTCATTTCCAGAGGAGTTCGCCAGAATGATTGCCCCATTATATCCTGTTGCAATTGTTATTGCATCGTGATAAGCGAGGGTCGAAAAAGGAGAATGGCCAACGGATGAAGCTAGAGATGCCCACCTGTTTCTAATTGCGTCATCGGTTAGCGGGCGAACGTGGCAATCCCACTTCATACTCAGTCAACCGAGAGAAAGGGGTAGAGTAGCTTCGTCAGTACAAATTCAAGTGATGTCTGTCACATTGTACATTGTGGACAATGATCAAAGAATATACTGGCTCAGGTCTCGATTCTCCACTATTGAGCTCAGTTTCTGCCGGACCATTTCGACATCGGCCACTACCTTACTATCCAACAATTTGTCGGGAATTCCAAACAGCAAATCTTCGAGCAACGTCGTAAGAATGGTATGAAGCCGTCTCGCACCAATGTTTTCAACTTGTTCGTTTACCTCGGCAGCTATTCGCGCAATTTCGCGAACGGCTTCGTTTGTAAACTCAATCTCAACGCCCTCCGAAGCAAACAGCGCTTGATATTGTTTTATGAGGGCGTTTTTCGGTTGCGTCAATATTTTTAAGAAGTCGTCTTCTGTTAGACTATTCAATTCCACTCGTATTGGGAACCGCCCCTGCATTTCCGGTATCAAATCGCTAGGTTTAGAGACATGGAATGCGCCGCTTGCGATAAAGAGTATATGATCCGTTTTGACCAACCCGTGTTTTGTGGTGACGGCGGATCCCTCCACAATGGGTAGCAAGTCACGTTGAACCCCCTCGCGAGAAACATCTGGACCGCCGCTGCCGGATCCGGCCGAACGCACGGCCACTTTGTCTATCTCGTCAATGAAAACGATTCCGGATTGTTCAACCCGCCGGACAGCCTCTTTGGTCACTTTATCGATGTCTATGAGCTTTTGCGCTTCCTCCCGCGTTAAAACCGTCCGAGCGTCTTCGATTTTCATTCGACGCTTCTTGCGTTTGCTCCCACCGAGGTTGCCAAAGAGGTCCTGAAGATTTACGCCCATTTCCTCCATGCCCATGGGTCCGAATACCTGAAGCATCGGCGTTTGGTCTGAAGCCACCTCAATTTCAACCTCCCGATCATCCAATTTGCCATCACGAAGCATCGAGCGAAATTTCTCACGGGTTCTTTCGCGCATTTCGGCGTCTTCGGTCTTTTCCGGCTCTGAAGTCGGGCCCTGTATTAAAAATCCGGGGCCATTAACCTTCTCCGGCGCAGCGAGTTTTTGATTTCCAGGGGGAATAAGAAGGTCGAGGATCCTAGATTCCGCTTGCTCCCTTGCTCGTTCTTGGACGCCTTTAGCATGTTCCTCTTTGACCATGTTTATAGAGATGTCGGCCAAGTCCCGAATCATACTGTCTACATCACGACCGACGTATCCAACCTCCGTAAATTTGGTCGCTTCAACCTTCACAAAAGGCGCACCCGAAAGTTTGGCTAATCGCCTGGCAATTTCTGTTTTTCCCACGCCGGTCGGTCCGATCATAATGATATTGTTTGGCATGATCTCCTCCCGCATCTCGTCGGGCGCGTTCAACCTACGCCACCTGTTCCGAAGGGCAATGGCCACGCTTTTTTTGGCCTCATCTTGGCCAATGATGTACTTGTCCAATTGGGCTACGATTTGGTAAGGCGTTAAAGCGTCGAGCATGTTATCGAGGAGGCAGAAAAGGGTGACGAAGAACTAGTACAAACAATGGGCTGTCAAATGCTGATTGTACCCATTCCGGTACAATCAATTTAGCGTGTCATGCAAACCGAATTTCAAGGATCACGAGTTGATAAAAGCAGGACAATGACAGCCCCGGCGGCCGGTCGTTCCCGTGCAGAATGTGATCGCTCAATCTTGATCAGTCTCAGTATGCCCGGATTGAACATTGGTTCTGTAAACAATCATGGAAGGACCATGCAGCAATGAGATATACGGGCAGGAACGAATCACTGCTTCCAAACCGACGCGTGTGTTTTTGGGATGTGCAAGATGAGGGATTAAATAGACTCGCCGAGAAAGGGGAGTAGCCGTCGCCTGTCATTGGCGCGGATACCCCCCGGTACGATGGAAATTGTTAATTTTTTTATGCCTGATCTATCTCTTCTGGTTGTTCGTCACCGTATTCCGGGTCAAACGCAGGCATATCTTGATCAGTCGGAATGTCATTGACTCCGTCGTGTTCAATTGGCCGATTGTCCCCATACTCGTCGTAGTAGTAGCCATCCCCATAAGTTTCTGCCGGGTAATCTTCACCCTCTTGTTCGAGTCGATCGAAGATATCCTGCCGGATTTTCATAACCTCCGGGTGATCGGCATCCAAAAGGAGGACCGTATAGTCGTATGGGAAACCACGCCGTTTTTCCAACCAGACAGCGCCGGCATCCTCAAGCGAATTAATGATGGTCTTTGGATCATCTTCGTCTTCACCGAGGAGTTCGGACAACTTTCGCAGCAAGGGAGTCAGGTAAACCTCTTCATACTGGCCAAAATGTTCTTCAATTATTTCAAGGGTTCTACGAGCCGAGATGCCAGTGATATCCGCGTACTCAATATCAACGCGAGACTCTCGGACAACTGTGCCATTAGGCTGCGAAGGAGCGGCTTGTTCGCCGAGCATTTTGCGAACGGGATCACTGAGGAGATTACAGGCATCGAGGAAGACTTCTTCGCCTATATACGAGATGGCATCAGGAATAAGGATGCCGTTTACGGTGGCAAGCAGCGGTTTGCGACCATGGTGTTTAAGCTGTTGCATCAACGGCAAATACGTCCGATTACCCGAGACAATGGCAAAAGTCGAAATATCATCCCTGGTATGGAGCACATCCATAACCGCCGTACAGAGACGGATTTCAGCCGCATTATCCTGGATAGTATCAGGAACAAAAATGGGTTCGACACCAAGGATAGACAACGCTCGCAAAATATATTGACCATTCCCCTGCAGCGTGCTAAAATCGCCAAACGCAAACGTCATCCCGGTCGGTGTACGTAATTCTTCAATTAGGTACCTCCGAAGTTCCTCAACAATCGTCGAGATAAGGACGTCGGGATGCTCCGAATCCTCGAGGCGTTCGCCAAGTGACTCATAAAGATTTTCGTAATCGATAAAGATGGCGGCACGCCGGGTCTGGTGCCGGGACTGTTGGGTGGAATATTTGGTATATCGCATGGTGATGAATGATATAGTTATTGATAAATAGACGTCGAACTCAGGTACCCGGAAAGTGGTGGACCGGGTGCGCTGCCTGAGGCCCTGTCTTGGTGGACGAGAGTCATAAAGCTCCATGCATCAAAGCATGATAGGTTTGCGCGACGATTGCTCATATTACTTTGTGGCGGTTTCCGGAAAATATCCAGGCTTCGTAATTAACGGCCCTCAGATGCTAACTCAAGGATTGTCGTATTGTGATTGGTGTATATGCAAATGTCGGCAGCTATATTAAGGGCCTCTTCAACTACGATTCGAGCGGTTAAATCGGGATTATGTTTAATCAGGGCACGAGCGGCTGCCAGCGCATACGGACCGCCGGAACCTATAGCCACGATATCGTCATCCGGCTCAATTACGTCTCCCGTGCCACTGATTAAGAGCAACCGCTCTGGAGCGGCGACAGCGAGAAGCGCTTCCAATTTTCTAAGATAACGATCCGTTCGCCACGCCTTGGCGAGTTCCACCGCAGAGCGAGTGACATTTCCACCATACTGTTGAAGCTTCTCTTCAAATCGTTCAAAGAGCGTAAATGCATCTGCTGTCGCTCCCGCAAATCCAGCCAATATCTTGTCATTGAACAAGGTGCGCACCTTTTGCGCCTTATGTTTCATCACAGTATTTCCCATCGTTGCTTGGCCATCGGAACCCAATGCGACCATATCATTGCAGCGAACTCCGACTACCGTCGTACTGCGAATAAGTGGGGAGCACCGATTCGTCTTATCTTCGCTGGGCAACGCTGAAAAACTTCTTGATGTCCTCAAAACAATATCACTACTTTATTGAAAAAAACTACAATTGGTTACAACGCCAAGCATTAGTCTTCGACAGAGGGTCGTTTTATTTCGACCAACCTCAGACACTCCCCGAATAACACAGCTTTTGGGAATGTCGACAACGTGATCATATGGCAAACAGATACATTCATCTATCCGAAACGATCATCTGTACAATAGAATCTTGGGCATCTCTTACGACAGACGTTCTTACCGTGAAGTAATTCGCCATTATTACAAAATCATAGGTGACTCCACTGTCACTCCGGACATATCCGCTCAGGGTACTGACGTTGGAGACGGTCCCTGTCTTCGCATGGACGCGCCCGATGAGTTTGGGGTCTGACAACCGGTTTTCGAGCGTACCATCCGTGCCCCCTACCGGCAGGGAATCAAAAAACGCCTCGCGCACGCGGGGATTTGGATGATTCCACGCATAGTCCAAAATCTGTCCGGTCATTTCGGCGGTCACAAGATTCATACGAGAGAGACCGGACCCGTCTATTAGTTGGATACGGCTTGTATCAATGCCGGCGCGGACAAACGTGGCCATTTCTGCTGCAATACCCATCTCGGCAGATCCTGGAACAAGGCGTTCATCATCCGTCGGAGCCTCCGCCGCTATCGTTTTCAGGAGCTGCTCGGCATATAAATTTTGGCTTTCCTTATTAATGACTGCAACGATATCGGTGAGCGGCGGAGACGCGTGCGTTGCGAGTCGCCTGAAACCGACATTATCGTACGTAGGCTTTATTGGCACGTCGTCAACGTCAACTGCATTCCCGAGAATGGCGATCCCTTCGTGGAGAAGTGTCTCTCGCAGAACGTGCGTAAAGTATAGCGTAGGATTGCTTATCGTCAGGGACTCGGTATCGACTTGGCCTTCCGGGACCATACTCGAGAGAACCAAGGTATTCGTTCCGGCAGTTCGAGCATATCCTTCTTTGAGGGAAGAGCCGGCCGACGATGTGACCGTCCGATTAACCACACGGACATAATCTGTCTGCGACGGCTCCCACGAAACAATTCCCGGCATGCCGTTTTTCTGACCCTGTATCGATACGTCGATGCAGTTGTCATTATAGGAAAGTCCGCTGATCTCGGCAGAATACCAATAAGGTTCGTCATCCCAACTCCAGCCATTGCCTAGCGGCTGGTCGTCAAAAATATCATCATCGCCTATAATATCGCCCTGGATTTGAGTGATGCCGGCATTTTTTATAGAATCCGCCCACGCCCGAAACGTCGCTGTACGATCGTCATTGTTGAATCGTCCACCAATAACCGGGTCTCCGGAACCTCGAACAACAAGATTTCCATGCAATATTCCGTCGGTCACCGGACCCGTGGCATAAAGTAGGGTTTGATACCGAAAATCTGGCCCCAGCTGTTCCAGCGCCGATAGTGTTGTATATAACTTGGCATTTGACGCCGGTACGAAACTACGACGAGCATTATGTTGGTAGATGATGTCGCCCGACGACAAATCAACGATTCGAACACCCCACGAGGCATTGCGAAATGCCTCCGCATCCAATATGCGGTCGATGGAATCTGAGAGAGAAGATTTTGGCTGAGCAATCACAGGGGAGAGGCCGCACAAAAAAAATAAAACACAAAAAAAGAGGATGCGGCGGAAAGTGTTGTGGATCATTTCAATTACATGAAGCAAATATAGCTAATTGAACGAGTTAGTAGAATGGGAAACATTCCCATATCTTGGCTCGCAGCGTTCGGTCGTTTAATGGGTGTCGCAGCGTCCTCCTGCACGGCTCGGCGGCTATTTGTACCAATGGTTATTAACAACTAATGCCTTTCATTTATTCGTGCAGCAACTGATCATAATCCGTTTTTCGTAACACCACGAACGCATAGATTGCGTCTATGAGCGGAGCTTTGGGCTGGACATAAATTTGCAATTCGCCTCGTCCTTGTCGGACGGCTACCGAGTCTACGGTCCCTATGGGGTAGCCTGCGGGAAAACTACCGCTATAACCGCTCGTCACAACTAACTGTCCCCGGCGGACGGGCTCAGTTTTGACGACCAACTCCATCAATAGTTTGTTTTGCCGTTTCCCCTCCCAACTAACGATGCCGTCCACGAGGAGCGGCTGTATTTGTCCCGGGACACGAAAATCTGTATTTCGATACGAAATGGCTTCCGAATAATGCTTGCTCACTAATTGTATTATGCCCAAGATACCGCGAGTGTCAATGACCGACATGCCCGGCCGAATCCCCTGAGATTTACCCGCGTCTATGATAAACGAAGTCTGCAGTTGATTCTTTGACAGAATGTGAACCGGACGTAGCGGGAGGCTCGACGTATCCTTAAGAGCCAAAAGGCCACGTAAGCGTTGGTTCAGGATCAAGTCCGCCCGAGAGCGGGCTACTTCACTTGACAGCCTAATATTTTGGGCCCGAAGCCGATCGTTTTCGTCCAGCGCCCTGATAAAATTGCCCATCCAGGCGAATCCGACTTCCACGCGGGCTGTGATTTCAAGGGCCTGCGCCCTCATTCCTTTCAATGCGGGCTCGTTTTGCGTCAATAAGACGGCCACGGAAATGACCAGGAGGCCGAGAAGCAATAGCCAGTCTCGTAGACGATCCCACAGGTCGAGGTTCATATTTCCGAGGGTGCGAAGTCGGGCGGGATGCTTCCTTCGAAAGGTGAGAGGCGTGTATTGCGATCAGGTAAGAACCTTGGCATATTTTTCAACTTCTTCCAGCACTGCTCCCGTACCCCGTACAACGGCCGTCAGCGGATCTTCGGCAACATAAACCGGCAAGTCCACGCGGCCTTTGATAAGCGTATCTAGTCCTTTGAGCAGACCGCCGCCGCCCGTAAGCATAATTCCCCGTTCTAGGATATCGGCACCCAACTCGGGGGGCGTCCGCTCCAGGCATCGAATGACAGCGGCGGCTATTTGGCTGACACCTTCACGCAAGGCCTCCCGCACGTCTTCGGAAGAAATCGTACGAACTTTAGGGATGCCGCTCACGAGGTCGCGCCCTTTCACTGAGACTTCGAGTTCCGGGTCAAGTTCAATGGCACTGCCGACCTCACACTTGATTCTTTCCGCGGTGCGTTGGCCAATGAGCAAGTTATGATTTCGCTTAAAATATTGAACAATAGAACTATCAAGCTCATTGCCGCCAATACGGATTGACTCGTCAATTACGATCCCAGAAAGTGCGATAACCGCGATTTCAGTTGTACCACCGCCAATGTCGACAATCATATTTCCAACCGGTTCGGCGACGTTGAGACCGATCCCGACGGCGGCCGCCATCGGCTCATCAATAAGGAATACCTGCCGTGCGCCGGCATGTTCGGCAGAGTCACGCACTGCCCGTTTTTCTACCTCTGTGATCCCACTTGGAACACACACGACCATCCTCCGGATTGACGTAATCCAACTTGTTTGCACTTTTCGAATTAATTGCCTGATGAGTTGTTCAGCTACTTCGAAATCGGCGATGACCCCATCTTTTAGCGGCCAGATGGTTTCAATTTCTCGGTGGGTACGTTCGTGCATTTGTTGGGCTTCCGTTCCGACAGCGATGACCTTGCGGCTACTTCTGTGAACGGCAACAATACTGGGCTCGTTTAAAACAATTCCGCGGCCCTTTATATAAATTAGGGTATTGGCCGTGCCGAGGTCGATGGCTACATCGGTAGCGAAGTTGAAAAAGCCCATGAACTATCTCGAGTTTTACCAGCCAGTGGTTTTGCAGTGTTACTACCAATTGCGAATCGGAATATACTACAAACATTCTGGGAAACTAGTGGCGGAAATGGCGTTTTCCAGTGAACACCATCGCAATATCGTGCTCATCGGCTGCTTGTATAACTTCATCATCCCGGATGGAACCGCCGGGTTGAATTGCTGCGACAACACCATTGCGGGCAGCTTCCAGTAGTCCGTCGGCGAAGGGGAAGAAAGCGTCTGAAGCGATAACCGAATCGCTGAATTCAAGTTTGGACTTTTTGCCCTTCATTACGGCAAGTTCCGACGAGTCAATGCGGCTCATTTGACCTGCTCCAATCCCCAGCGTGGTCCTGCCTCGGGCATAGACGATCGCATTGCTTTTCACATTTTTCGCAATGCGCCACGCGAAATCAAGATCTTCCCACTCGGCGTCGGAAGGTGCGCGCCGGGTCACGACGCGATACACAGATCTCTGCTCTTCAATGGGCGGCAGCACCGGGTCGGCACGTTGCACGAGCACGCCGCCGAGCACCGTTCGGACATCAAAGTTGGTGTCTTCAGAGGCCGGACGAAGCGATCTGATAAGTCGCCGGTTCTTCTTTTTCATGAGGAGGGCGAGTACTCCCTCTCCATACTCCGGCGCAATAATAATTTCAGTGAAGACGTGATTGATGGCTTCAGCTGTCGGGAAATCAAGGGGGCGGTTTACGATTACGATACCGCCAAACGGAGATTGTCGATCCGTTGCAAAAGCGCTATGATAGGCCGTTTGGAGCTCATCCGCGACAGCAACGCCGCATGGATTCGTGTGTTTTAATATCGCACATGTGGGTGCGCTTTCCCGAAACTCATCGATCAACCGAAGTGCAGCGCTCAGGTCAAGCAGGTTGTTGAAGGACAATTCTTTGCCATGCAACTGTTCAAAAAATCGTCCCGGATTCCCGAAAAGTCCGGCAGCCTGATGTGGGTTTTCGCCATACCGGAGGGCTTGTGCCAATGGAAGGTCTAGAGATAGTCGCGTTGGTACCGAAACCTCCTTTTGTAATTGTGACGAAGACGATCGGGTAAAATAGGCATCGATTGCACGGTCATATACAGCAGTACGAGCAAATGCCTTGTGGGCCAATGCCCGTCGTGTTTTCATCGACAGTGCGCCAGCTTGATTGTTTAATTCCCGAACGACGTCTCCATAGTCAGCGGGATCAGTCACAACCCCGACAAAAAAGAAATTCTTGGCGGCGGCGCGAATCAAAGTGGGACCACCAATATCGATATTCTCGATAGCCGTGCTATCGGAGACACGTACATCTGCAACCGCTTCTGCAAATGGATAAAGATTGACCACGACGAGATCGATGGGTACAAAGCTACGTTCATCCAGTTGAGCCAAATCTTCCGGGTCGGTACGCCGGGCGAGGATGCCGGAATGGACGGCAGGGTGCAAGGTCTTAACACGACCATCAAGCATCTCGGGAAAAGCCGTGAGGTCTGCAATGTCAGTCACCGGTAACCCGGCTTCACGTAAGGCCCGTGCGGTCCCACCCGTAGAGAGAAGTTCAGTACCAAAAGAGTGCAATGTGTTGGCGAAATCTACGACTCCGGTTTTATCGAATACCGACAACAGCGCTCTTCTGACAGGATAGGTATCTGCCGGATCGGGTAGGTCTTTTATTTGAATCATGAAGGCGGATTTAGGTCGTTGAAGGAGTTAGTGGGGCAGTATATTGATGCTGGATATGAGGGGGACTTCCCGTGATCCATAATACGCACCACTACGTGTTGTGCTATCTCAATTTCTTGAGAAATAGGTCTTCGGATGGCCTATGATCTGCGGCTTCAATTGCCCTCCGTCATCTTCACCGATCAAGGTTCTCTAGGCTTTAATTTTCATCGACTTCGATTATAAATCGGTAGCATTACAATGTGTCTTGCGGTTCTCAGTCTAAATCAACATTTGGAAAGCCCTCTCATTATAGTTTCGAACCGTGATGAATTCTACGCGCGCCCATCCGAACCCATGTGTTTTTGGATCGATGCACCCAATGTGCTTGGCGGTCGGGACTTGAAATGTGGTGGAACGTGGTTTGGTATCAACGGGCAAGGTCACTTTGGCTTAATCACGAATTTCCGGGAGATAGGTCGCACCGATCCCCAAGCGACCTCAAGGGGACAAATTGTGAAATGCTTTCTTACCCAGAATTCAAAGCCCTTAGAATTTATTGAAACCGTGCTTACAAATGCAGGCTCGTACAACGGCTTCAGTCTGATTTTAGGTACACCCGACGAAGTGCATTATTACTCGAACAGAAGGCGTGGGCGAAAGTCTCTCTTGTCCGGAGTATACGGCTTGAGCAACGGTGATCTCGATGTGCCGTGGCCAAAAGTGGAGAAGGCGAAATTAAAACTAAGATCCCTACAAACAAGCATAATCCCGACGTCTGTTGCTTTGCTTGATTTGTTACATGATGAATCCCGGCCACCTGACAATCAATTGCCTGACACAGGTGTCGGAATTGAACTCGAACGAATGCTATCACCCATGTTCATCCGGGGTGATGGATACGGGACCCGCGTGACGACGGCATTGGTGGCAAGCAAAGCGGGTAACATTTCGGTATCAGAGCCTACCTATCACGCCGGTGAGGGTGGGCATTCCGACCGTCATTTTTCTTTTGATATCGAGGTTGATTAGATCGCGGGATGGCGATAGATGTGCCGAAACGTCTACAGGTTTCATATGAAAATACAAACTCAATAAAATCAATGAAAATCGAGAAAATCACTTTTAATAGTAGAAAAGGGGAAATACTTTCGGCGCGTATTGATTTGCCCCTCGGTGTGGAGCCGGTGGCTTGTGCATTGTTTGCCCACTGTTTCACGTGCGGCAAGAGCATGAAAGCCATGCGGCATATAAGCCGGGCTCTAGTCGAACAGGGGATTGCTGTGTTTCGCTTTGATTTCACAGGTCTCGGCGAAAGTGAAGGCGATTTCGCTGACACAACCTTTTCATCCAACATTGCAGATCTCGTCGACGCGGCAGGGTACATGTCGCAGCGCTACGCGGCACCGAGAATCATTATCGGCCACTCACTCGGCGGAGCAGCAGTTCTTCAAGCTGCCGCTCAAATTGACTCTGTGGTAGCCGTGGCAACCATTGGTGCACCATTTGATCCTGTGCACATTCGCAACGCGTTCCAAAGTTCTCTTGAGGAAATCGAATCCACAGGCAAAGCAGTGGTGCAATTTGGCGGTCGTGCTTTTACTATTACGAAGGGATTTGTCGAGGACCTCGAAGCACATCATGTTGCCAAGAACATTAAGAATCTTCGCCGTGCCCTATTGGTGATGCACTCACCAGTCGATCGGACGGTTGGGATCGACAACGCCGGGCTAATCTTTGAGGCTGCCCGGCATCCGAAAAGCTTTGTATCGCTCGACCAAGCAGACCATCTTTTGACAAATGCTGATGATTCGCTGTACGTTGGGTCCGTTATTGCTACGTGGGCGCGACGTTATATCGGGCGGGTCGAGCGGGAACAGACAGCTTCTGACTCTGGTGACAGTCGCGTCGTGGCGCATATTGATCGCAACCATTATCGCACCGAGATTTTTGCCAACGGGCATTCCATGATCGCCGACGAGCCGGTCGCTGACGGTGGCTCCAATGAAGGGCCGTCGCCGTATGATTTTCTTGTGGCCGGTCTCGGTTCATGTACGGGCATCACCCTGCGAATGTATGCCGACAGAAAAGAGTGGCCTTTGGACGGCGTGACGGTACGTCTTAATCACGAAAAGGTACATGCGCGCGATTGTGATTGCGACGCGACCATAAACGGTAAGATTGATCTTATCGAGCGGGAGATAGAATTACATGGTGATCTTGATGTGGATCAGCGGGCTCGGCTAATGCAGATCGCCAACCGTTGTCCGGTTCATCGGACACTACATGGAGAAGTCGTCGTGAAGAGCACTTTGAAGGGAAATGACCTGACCGTCGCTAAGAAATAACCGATTCCCATGGAAGTCTGTGACGGCTCACGGTTCCTCGCCGACATGGCCTCGCATCATTCCAAACACGCGCGTCCGGAGTTCAATGCGTTTTATTGCGGACCGGACAAGGCAAGCCCTTCGCCGAATAGGTTGTTGGGAGCATGAAGAGACCGCGGGTCCGGAAAGTCCAATTGCTCGGTTAGCGTGCCTACATGATTGGACAACTTGCGGGAGGGAGGAGGAATGTTAGCATGTTTTCCGATGACGGAAAAATATCCAATGCGAAGTGAGAGGGAACGCTGATTAATCATCAATCGCACTTCAAGGAAATTTTCCCTCGTAATGCTATTTTGCATTGAGATAAATGGCTGCTCGCCTCACCTCAATGTGTTAACTCATGATCCCTGAACCTCCCCTGGAAATTCGGACACTTCTTTTGCCTAGTATTAGAGACGGAGGCGAACCCATGTCAAAGAAGGGGAGGACATACAGTCCTGAGTTCAAGAAGGAGGCCGTTGAGCTGGTTCGGCGAACGGGTTTGAGCGCGAACCAGATGGCCAAGGATCTAGGAATCAGTTAGACGTCGTTGAGTCGCTGGATCCGGGAGGCGAAGGCGTGCGGGCAGGGCAGCGACGTTTTTGAGAGCCAGCAGGAGCTGCGTCACTTGCGTAAAGAGATCGAGTGACTGCGGATGGAACGAGATATCTTAAATAAAGCGACGGCCTTCTTCGCCAGGGAATCGCGATGAGGTATCGATTCATCGAGGTGGAGAAGGCCTTCTATCAGGTTCGGATGCTGTGTCGAATTCTTGCCGTGTCGCGTAGCGGATTCTATGCCTGGCGCGGGCGAGCGCCGAGCCGACGCACGCGTGAGAATCGCCGTATTGCGCACGAGATCAGAGTCATTCACTCAAAAGTGCCCAGACGCTACGGAAGTCCCCGTATGCACCGCGAACTTGTCGATCGTGGATTAATAATCGGGCGTCACAGGACCGCGCGTTTGATGCGAGTTCATGGCATTCGGGCCCGCAGTGCATGCAAATACCGTGTGACGACAGATTCGAATCATTCCCATCCGGTCGCAGAAAATATACTGGGGCGTGACTTTGAAGCAGCGCCTGTAAATCGCAAGTGGAGCAGCGATATTACGTACTTTCCCACGCGGCAAGGCTGGCTCTACTTGGCCGTAGTTGGCGATGTGAATCGCCCAATAGATCTGTATTCCCGACGCGTTGTGGGATGGTTCACCTCCAGGAGCCTGCATCGCAAGCTCGTGCTCTCTGCGCTCGATGAGGCCCTTGCGCGGCGCCGACCGGAATTGGAACTCATCCATCACAGCGACCGAGGCTCGCAATATGCGAGTGAGGAATATCGCGCTCGACTGCGTGAAATGAACATTACCTGTTCGATGAGTCACAAGGGTGACTGTTGGGACAATGCCGTCGTGGAGAGTTTCTTTGCAACACTGAAGAAAGAACTGGTTCACGGGGCTGACGTTCGCACCAGAGAGGAGAAAAGATCCGAGCTCTTCGAGTATATCGAACTATTTTATAACTGACAAAGACGACACTCGAAACTGGGTTTCATCAGCCCAGTCGATTTCGAGAAAATGCTGCCCATGGAAGCCTAACCGCGTGTCCATTATTCTGGGGGAAGTTCAATTCCATCGCTGATCATCGAACAGACATTGCCGGATGTTGAGGATCGGGCCAATGTACTCCTCGATCGTCTCATAGATGGTCGGATGCACGTCCAACTCGAAACGCTCAAACACAAAAAGTCGGGCGGGATGAAAGAGACACTGGATATCATCATCTTCGACGAATACGGAGCACCTCGCGCTTACGAAACATTTTCCGGTGGCGAGGCCTTCCGTGCTAATTTTGCCCTGCGAATTGCGCTTGCGCAACTCCTGACCGAACGAAACGGCGTGCGCATAAAAACGCTCGTTATTGACGAAGGCTTTGGTACCCAGGATGCGCAGGGGGTGGAAAGCCTCGTTCAATCAATTCAAGCGATCCAAGACGACTTTGAAAAAATTCTGGTCATCACCCATCTTGATCGGTTGAAGGAGGCTTTTCCGGTTCGAATTGAGGTGGAGAAAAATCCTGTCGACGGATCTCGATTCAATGTGATTGGCGTCTAAAGCGGTTTAGTGTGACGTAGCTCTAATTGCGGAAGCCTTTTAACCTCATGCGCCAAATCCAATTCTTAATCGCCTGCACCCGGCGTAAACCGGATGCCTATTGTCATGAAATCAATACGTTGATGGCGATCTCGCCAGCTCGTTTTCTCGTTGCCGAAAAGTCCAAAAAGTTGAAATCGTGGATCGGGTGTAAATAACCCCTCAACACTTCGCGTGATGAAATCCGGCCGATTCCCTCCCGAATAACGACGTTTGATATAATGTGCAACGGCAGACAATGTCGGTCCAAGTTGTACCAACAGTTGTGTGTCGTAGCCCGTTTCGAAAGCCGTGATGCTCCGCCGCGCATCGGATTCGAAGAAACCGTAATTGGCCTCTCCCAGTTTTATCGTGCTTATCCCACCACTTCCGACAGCTCGCGGTTCGATGAAAAAGCCGGCTCCGCCGATGCGGAGCGACGGTCCGCCTCGGAATGCAAGCCAGCGCGCATAAACATCTTGCAATCCACTGCGGTCAAAATCAACCATGGTGAAACCGAGAGCGAGCGGCGGACGGAAGAGATTCAAGTCGAATAAGCCGGCACGCCAGCGGAAGCGCGTGGTCTGTGCGTCGTCAAAATGGGCCCCGGCCGCACCAAAGAGAATGGTAAAATAACTGTCGGTCGAGACGTTTGGCAGAAGTAATGCGATGGGGACTCGCCGCTCTGCAAGGGCGAGTATCTGACGTGCATCTGCATCCGGAAATTGATCGAAACGGATTCCCACCATTTGCGGCGCCGCGTCTGCTGGATTTCGTTGGGCTGTGGCGTCGAAAGGTGACAAGGTGGCGAGCACAATAAAAATCAGGCCTGCGATTCGTAATGAGGCCGGAAAATGGCGATATATGCAGAACATCGATTTGGGCGCGCTTGCCATGTCGGGAAGGGGAAGTTGACGAGAGCGAGAAGATAATGCACCAACCGTGCCGATTCCGTCAATTTCAGACGGCAACCGGACGTCGTGCGCGGCGCATCCATACCAGCCCCCCTATGATGAGGGCCCCACCAGCGATTTGTCCGGCGGAAATCGTTTCATCGAGCAAAAGAAAGCTGCTGAAAAGGGCGACAAAAGGGACAAGATTGCCGAAGGAGGCGGTATGCGTTGCCCCACTTCTCCGGATGGAGGCACTCCAAAGAATTGAGGCGACCCCTGTTGATAGGCCACCCGAAAAAAGGATTGCCAACCAGGTCATGAGGTGAACTCTTGACCATATAATCTCATCAAAATGGGGCGCTCCGAGAAGAAAGAGCAAGGGGAGGGCGCAGGCGAGGCCAAAAACGCTCAATTCGAGCGGCGAGACTTTCTGAAGCACAGGCCGGTTAAAAGCCGAATACGTTCCCCACAGGGCGGCCGCGCCCACCATGACGCTGTTTCCGAATATTACACCTGGGCCAAAGTCGATCGAATGATTACCGGATAGTACGATGATGGCAGTGCCTGAGAGGATAATAGCGAGGGCGGCCCAAGCCCGAAATGGAAGGCGCTCAAACCGGAAGAGATGGCTGGCCAAGGCGGCCCAGAGTGGAACGCTTGCCATGATCAACGCGGCGCTCCCTGCGGCTGTGTTGTTGATACCTACGATAAAGGTAAATTGGTAGCAAAAGTACCCGAGGATTCCTAGCGAAACAACGGGGCCGGCGTGCGCTCTTAACGGTGCGAAAAACGGCCTTCCAGTCTTTTTTATTCTAAAAAGATAGATGACGAGCAATACCAGTTCGGATACCAGGAGCCGGAGGAAATTCATCGCGTGCGCAGGCATTACTTCAAGAACTCCCTTGATGATGGGAAAGTTAAAGCCCCAGATTAGAACAACCAGGATCAGCGGAGCATCGCTTCGCCATTGGTTGGCCGGACTCGGTATTCCTGACGTTTTTCGAATCATGTAAAAGGATTTCTACAGGAAACGCTCGATCTTGTATATTAGGCGATATGAACCCCTAGAGCTAACAACGATAGCGCGGAGATAAATATGTCGCGTGTACGATCGCAAATTCCAATGTTCCTCCCGGACGAGGAGATCTCCAAACTATATTACTCTATTCGCGAAGTAGCCGAACTTTTAGGAGAAAAGCCCTACGTACTTCGATACTGGGAGACTGAATTTGATACCCTTCATCCCAAGAAAAATAGGGCGGGTAATCGTGTATATACTAGCGAGGACATCGATGCCCTTCGTAAAGTTCAATCTTTGCTTCGAGACGAGAAATATACTCTTGAGGGCGCTAGGCAATGTCTATTGGATATGGCCCGATCTGGGCAGAATGAAGATGGAGAGGCAGAATTCAAAAGTCATCTCAGGGAGATCCGCGTATTTTTGGAGAAGCTATTGAATAGCGCGTAGGTTTTTTGTTCATTATTTGCTCAAACGGGACGTGGCGCAGTCCGGTAGCGCACTTGCATGGGGTGCAAGGGGTCGTGGGTTCAAATCCCGCCGTCCCGACATTTTATGGAATCCTCGGTGGTTTGTCCGCCGGGGATTTTTATGTATTTGGATATCGGTCATCTTAAGACTTGCCGCCATTCTGCCGATGTACCATGGGACTGATGTTTCCCAGAACAAGGCAAGGGATGTCAAAGCAAAACGGAAAAGTGCGGCGATTATTTAGCCGTTTAGAACATCTTCTGGAAGACTCTTTCAGGATCGATGATTACGAAAACGCACAGCAAGAGCACGCTTCTACGTTTTGGCAATTATATCAGACGTGCAGGGAAATTTCCGATCAATTCACAGGCCCCGAGCCATACTGGATGACTGCCAAAAATGAAGCCGATTCACTGGATCAAGTCTATAAAAAGCAGCATATAGCTCAGTTGGCCCCCGACCGTTCGGCTATCCCCAAAATGGATCGCGACCGCCCAGTCAAGAAGGAGCCGTCATCGTCCAGCGGATAACGGCAAACGGGGCTATTCCCTAAATGGACCCGTTTGAAAAACCGGGGGTACTCCAACATTTGGGGGCACCAAAGTGGGTGTGAGGCATATCACGGCAAGATACATCCACCCGAACGAGTAAACGATGAGGTTTTTCCCGCAGTCCCGTTGGTGGCTGGTGTGTCTTCTTTTGATTGCCTCATGCTCGAACGACGCCACGATGGCCCGGCAAAATCACCTGGCGCACGAACAAAGCCCCTATCTCCTCCAGCATAAGGATAATCCCGTCGACTGGTATCCATGGGGGGACGAAGCATTTCACAAAGCCATTGCCGAGGACAAACCAATCTTTCTTTCCATCGGCTATTCGACTTGCCATTGGTGTCATGTGATGGAGCATGAGTCATTCGAAGATGACAGCGTCGCCGTGCTTATGAATCGGGGTTTTGTCTCTATCAAAGTGGACAGAGAGGAGCGGCCGGACATTGACAACGTCTACATGGGGGTCTGCCAAATTATGGGTGCGCATTGCGGTTGGCCGCTAAACGTTTTGATGACGCCACAGAAGAAGCCGTTTTATGTGAGTACGTATTTACCCCGCGAGAGCCGATATGGGCGTATCGGAATGCTCGATCTGTTGCCCCGGGTGGAAGCCGCATGGCATGAAAAACGAAGCGATCTTGAGAATTCGGCGGAGCGCGTAACGGATGCCCTTGGGCAGATGACGCCTAATGAAGGTGAAACAACAGATCTCGGGAAGGATGCGATCTCGAAGGCACTCACACAACTGACCGGACGATTCGATAAAGAAAATGGTGGGTTCGGCGCCGCGCCGAAATTTCCGTCGGCTCATAATCTTCTATTTCTCCTTCGGCAATGGAAGCGTTCCGGAGATCCACACGTGCTTACCATGGTCACGCGAACGCTCGACCACATGCGCATGGGGGGAATATATGACCATGTTGGATTCGGCTTTCATCGCTATTCGACCGATGCCACTTGGAAACTCCCCCATTTTGAGAAGATGCTTTATGATCAAGCAATGCTCGCGATGGCCTATGCAGAAGCGTATCAAGCGACTCGAGATCCCGATTATGCCCAAACGGTAAGGGAGATATTGACGTATGTGCATCGGGATATGACCGATGATCAAGGCGGATTTTACACTGCGGAAGATGCGGACAGTGAGGGGAAAGAAGGAAAGTTTTATCTCTGGTCGATCGAGGAATTAGAACGTGCCCTTGGGCCTGAGCGGGCAAAAGAAATCATCGCGTTGTTTAATTTGAAGCCCGCAGGAAATTTTGAGGATGAGGCAACTCGCCAGTCTACGGGTGAAAATATTTTATACCAAAGCGATTCGATCGCGGAAGTTGCCGGGAAACTTGGCAAAACGAAGTCTAAACTTGCGGCCCAATGGGAGGAAGATCGACAGCGTTTATTTGCCCTTCGCGAGCAGCGAGTACATCCCGGGAAAGATGACAAGGTATTGACCGATTGGAACGGCTTAATGATTGCGGCTTTCGCACGGGCATCCGTAGTGCTTGATGATCCAACGATTGCGGAATCCGCAGAACGCGCAGCCGACTTTATCTTGTCCACGATGCTTCGAAAAAACGGAACCTTGTGGCATCGATGGCGCGGAGGAGTCGCGGGCATCCAATCTAATCTGGATGATTATGTCTTTATGATCTGGGGATTGATTGACCTTTACGAGGCGACCTTCCAGACGAAGTATCTTGATGCTGCAACCTCATTGAATAAAAAACTCATTGCTGAATTTTGGGATACGGAGGCAGGGGGATTTTTCTTTACCCCGAATGACGGTGAGAGGCTCATTACCCGACAGAAAGAATATTACGATGGGGCTATTCCTTCCGGAAATTCCATGGCCGTCCTCAATCTCCTTCGGCTCAGTCGACTGACGGGAAATGCTGATCTCGAGGAGAAAGCGGCAAAAATTGGGCGGGCCGGTAGCGCCACAGTCAATCGAATGCCCTCAGCGTTTACAGGGCTTCTTATTGGAATAGATTTTGGCATCGGGCCCTCTCATGAAGTCGTGATTGCCGGGGATCCAAATCATGCGGACACCCGCGCTATGCTGAATGCTCTTCGGCGAGAATATCTTCCGAAAATGGTGGTCATTCAGCGGCCCGATTTACCCGTATCAGAGATCACGCGGCTAGCGCCCTATACGGCGACACAACGGACAGTGAGTGGGAAAGCGACGGCCTATGTATGCCAGAATTTCGTCTGCGACCGGCCCACCACTGACGTCGAAAAGATGTTGAGCAACCTTGGCGTCGACCCGGTACCACAGTGACGCAGGTTATTGTTCGCGAACTGTAATGCTGCCGTGTGATGCACGTGCTTCGAGACGGGGCCCACCACCGTTTAATTGCCCATCCGCGCGATCGTCTTCGAGATTCCCACTGAATTTTAGCTGATCATCAACCTTGACGCGGCCTCCATTGAGGCTAACGTCGAGGCCCTGTTTTGCATCGATTTCCACTTCAATATCACCGTGACTTGTCTTAAGGTAAGATGACGTGGTTTTTGGGAGGTAAACGTCGATGTCGCCATGAGAATTGGTGATATTTGCCCTACCTTCGATGTGAGCGACTTCGATGTCGGCATGGGACGTGCGCGCGGTAAACTCGCGGGCTACTACAGTCCCGAGTTCAATGTCTCCGTGGGAAGTCGCGACCGAGACTTCGTCGCTCTTCAACGAATGGACTTCAACATCGCCATGTGTCGTGTGGACGATAATTTGCGGACCACTGAGGGCCTCGGCATCGACGTCGCCGTGAGAGGTACCAACCTTGACGAATCCATCAAGACTACCCAGTTCGACATCGCCGTGCGTGGTTTCGATGTCAGTGTCAAAGATTGCCGGAATGGTTGCGTGAACGGTGATTTGTACGCCGCCCCAATCATTCCACGACCACAGGTTTCCATTCAGGCGCTCAGCGTGGACCATAACCGTCTTGCCATCTTGTGTGACCTGAAAAGACATTTTTTGAAATAATTCCTCAGCCCGCGCCATATCGTCACCTTCGAGCGTAATGACGATGTGTGCCTGCCGCGAATCCCCCGTCGTAATCTGAAGATCAGCATGCGAAACTTGAACCTTGAGAAGGTCCCCCGGAGCAACTTTAAAACGCTCATCAGTCATGATCTTCCCTTGCAAATGTGTCTTAGTAGTCGATCGGTTGAAATCCGACTGTTCAATGACAGGCACCATCTTTTCGGCAGGCGGAAGCAATTTATTTTTCAAGCTTTGGAAAATATTGAGACCACCAAGCACGGTGAGGACGGCAATCAGGATGTACGTGATTTTGATTTTCATGGCGCTGCTTCGGGATTCGATGGAGGGGCAATGACGGGATTGGGACCTATTTTTGGAGGATCAATCTCACGTGATTTGTGGACCGTACGATTCGGCTTCCCATTGGGTTACAATTTCCGCATGATGGGCAGATATCGTATATGACAACCTCAACGGGTAATGGGTTTGCACGGTGATGGGGTGAAATTGGCTACGGCGTTTTTTGCGCGGTCGACCCTCACTGTTGCCCGTGAGCTACTCGGTCATCGACTGGTCCGGAAATTACCCGATGGGCAACGCGTGGCCGGGCGGATTGTTGAGTCCGAAGGGTACACCGCTGATGATCCCGCTTTCCGTGGTTGGGGCATCATGGATCCCGGCTTCCATCTCGTGAAACCCGAAGGTCGCGGATTTGACTTGTTTCGGCGACCGGGGACAGCATATGTCTACCGCGTTCACGTGTACTGGATGCTAAACGTGGTGACGGAACGCGATGGCGTGCCGGGATGTGTACTTATTCGTGCCGTCGAGCCGGAAGAAGGTCTGGCATTAATGTGGACCCATCGTCCATCCGCTCGCCGGGAACCAGACCTGACTAGCGGTCCCGGCAAACTAACGCTCGCATTCGGGATTGATAAATCGTTACATGGATCCGACCTCACAAAAGGAGATGTCTTCTTCGAGATGGGAATCCCATTTTTACAAAAGGAAATCGGTATTTCTGCCAGAATAGGTCTGCGACATGGAGCAGATTTGCCCAGGCGGTTCTATGCGTTGGGGAATCGATATGTCTCTCCGGGAAAGCCCGGAAAACTCGGAATTAAAAGACACCGTTGACCGTGAACGGGAAAGCATTCGCATCGAGTATGTGCGTATGGATAAATCCGACTGAACCCGTGCCAACGGTATAGTTGAAAGATAGATTAGTCCTGAGCTGCGAATTCCTATCCAATTTATCACCACAGATCGAAACGGTCGCTTCATCCGCCAGGATTCGTTAGAAAATTCGTGCATCACGGTTCGGATAATGCTTGAGTAATTGCGATTTTCCGTCCGGCAATTTCATTATCGCGATACTTTGTTATGAGCAGGCAAAAGACAAGCGAGGAGATCCGGTCAGATTTCCTGACCTTTTTCGAAGATAAAGGCCATACAATTGTGCCGAGTGATGCGCTGGTCCCCCAAAACGATCCGACACTGTTGTTTACCAATGCGGGGATGAATCAGTTTAAGGACGTCTTCCTCGGAGAAGGGTCACGAGCCTACCTTCGGGCGACCGATACGCAAAAATGCCTGCGTGTATCCGGCAAGCATAATGATCTTGAAGAGGTGGGCTATGACACCTATCACCACACCTTTTTTGAGATGCTCGGAAATTGGAGCTTCGGAGATTATTTCAAGAAAGAAGCCATCGGATGGGCCTGGGAATTATTGGTTCAAAGATGGGGGTTGGACCCTGCCCGGCTTTATGCAACGGTCCATGGCGGAGACGAAGAACTTGGCCTTGCGTCCGATGACGAAGTTGCCGGTTTTTGGAAAAGTGAGACTACCATCGACCCGAGCCATATCCTCTTCTGTGGCTCAAAGGACAACTTCTGGATGATGGGCGATACCGGCCCATGTGGTCCGTGTTCGGAAGTTCACATCGACCTTCGCCCCGAAGGAGAGCGGACACAGTTGCCCGGAAAATCGCTGATTAATAAAGATGATCCGCGAGTAATGGAGATCTGGAATCTGGTCTTTATCCAATACAACGCACTCTCCGATGGTAGCCTGGAGCCATTGAGCGCACGGCACGTCGACACCGGAATGGGCTTTGAGCGTATTGTGGCGGTGCTTCAAGCCACCGGTGGATCAACATACGACAGTGATCTTTTTGCGCCTCTCCTGGACGCCATCGCGGAGCGTTCTCCCCTTGAAGAGATACGGGGGTACAACGACATTGTCGTTGAAGATGACGCTGACCGAAGACGCATCCGCGTTGCAATGCGTGTCGTCGCGGACCATGTCCGTACGATCTCTTTTGCGATTGCGGATGGTGTTATGCCCGGCAATACAGGCCGCGGGTACGTCATTCGTCGCATCCTTCGGCGAGCCGTCCGTTATGGATATCAGACTCTTGCTCTCGACAAGCCTTTCATCTTTTCACTCGTGGATACTTTGGTCGAGAAAATGGGCGGTTCATTTCCGGAATTAGCCCATCATCGGGACTATATCGTGCGTGTCATTCGCGCTGAAGAGGACAGCTTCCTCGAAACCCTAGGCACCGGGTTGAAAATTTTCGAACACATCAAGCCCTATTTAATTGTTGACGGTCGGGCAACGAAAGCCGAACTGAATGCGGATCGCCAGACTTCCGGCCTCCTTGAAAAGGCCTATGGCCATATTCCGGGTTTTCAGGATCGTTTTATTGAAACGGCCACGGCCGGGCAAGTCGCCGGTGAAATCGCGTTCTTGCTCCATGACACGTATGGCTTCCCGGTAGATCTTACACAGTTGATGGCACGTGAAGAAGGGCTCGGAGTGGACATGTCTCGTTACAATGAGCTAATGCGCCAGCAGAAGGAACGGGCGCGGGCGGCGACGTCCTTCAAGATTGATCAGAGTCAGGTAGATACTTGGGTGGAAATTCGGAAAGGCAAAGACTCAAATTTTGTCGGCTACGAGACAAGTCGAGTCGAGGAAGCGAAGATCTGTGCGGTTCGGACGTCCTCCTCGAACGAGAGTGAACCTGTTTACGAACTCATGTTGGACACTACGCCCTTTTATGCTGAGAGCGGCGGACAAGTAGGCGATACCGGGATTATGCGCATCGGTGAAGAGGAGGTCGCGGTACTTAACACACGCAAGCAACAGGGACATTTCATTCATCTCGTGGACCGTTTGCCGAGCGTCCTCGACGCCCCGGTTTCAGCACAAGTGGACCTCGCGCGATTGACGCGGATAAAGAAGCACCATTCCGTGACACATCTTTTACACGCAGCGTTGCGCGAAAAGCTTGGAAAGCACGTACAGCAGAAGGGATCACTCGTCTTACCAGAGAAGATGCGGTTTGACTTCAGTCATTTCGAACGTGTGAAACCCGAACAATTACGCGAGGTTGAGCAACGTGTAAACGAAGTGATCCAGCGTAATATCACGAAGAAAGAGGAGATGGATGTACCAATCGGCGAGGCACTCTCCCGTGGAGCCATGGCGCTTTTCGGTGAGAAATACGGTGACAAGGTGCGCGTTATTACCTTTGACCCGGATTATTCAGTTGAACTCTGTGGAGGGATTCATGTAGGTGCCACAGGTGAAATAGGCCTTTTTCGTATTATTTCGGAGGGCTCAGTTGCAGCCGGTATTCGGCGGGTGGAAGCAGTCGCGGGCCTCGATGCGATCCATCATCTTCATGTTGAAGTGGATGAGTTGAGCCGTGTTCGCAGGCAGTTCAAATCGCTCCAACGTCCGTCGGACGAGGAAGTGGCAGATCTTCTCGATCAAAACCACCGGCTCGAAAGAGAAATTGAGAAGGCCAGGCGGACAAGACTGCTTAGCGAGCTTGATCATCTAATCGGTGAAGCCAGGCTAGTTGGCGCTGTCCGTGTGGTGACGGGACGGGTCGATGCCGTTGAAATGGCGGCGCTTCGAGATCTCGGGGAGTCCCTCCGTGACCGCCTGGGAGACGGGGCCGTTGGAGTCCTGGGTACGGCTGATGAAGAGCTAGGCAAGGTCTATCTGGTTGCCTCGGTGGCTGATGATCTCATTAGTCGCGGGCTTCAGGCCGGCAATCTCGTGGGTGCGCTGGCGAAACGCGTTGGTGGGGGAGGAGGAGGGCGGCCTACGCTGGCAACGGCGGGAGGCCGAAATCCGGAGGGTCTAGATGATGCGCTGTCGGCGACAGATCAGGTGGTCGCAGAAATGCTGAGATAAATAAAATATCAGCCAATATAGATACGAGATTGCTATTTCTACTTATCCGGTTCTGTTGAATCATCGCTCAGCGCGATAGAGCCACGATTGAGCCATTTGCCAGTCGCGTTTGACCGTGGAATGAGAAATTTCGAGGGCCTCCGCGGTCTCGTCAATGGACATAGCGGCGAAAAAGCGACATTCGACGATGCTGCCGAGACGAGGATGAATTCTTGAGAGCCGATTCAGCGCCAGATCAATCGCAATCAATGCATCGGCCTGTTGGTCCAAAAATATCGAACTGTCTTCGGGAACGGCTCTGATTTCGTCCAGCGAAAAGACTAACGCTTTTCCGCCACGCTTGATTGTATGCCTTTGTTTGCGATAATCAATCATAATATGCCGCATTGCCGTCGAAGCGACATCGAAAAAATGTGCCCTTTTATTCCATTTTTAATGTAGATATTCTACAAGTTTGGGATAGGCCTCATGAACAAGTGCCGTAGTGTTAAGCGTATTATCGCCGGTCCACTTGTTTCTTGTGCTGTGGGCGATGTTTCGCAATTCCTCATAAACAATGGGGAATAGCGCATTCATCGCTTGCTTGTCGCCCATGCGAACTTTGTCCAGTAATAGGGTAACAGAAGAGTCTGATTCGCTCGCCATGCCGAACGGAAACGTAAGAAGGAGTCGCTTACTGGGCACCGGGGTGGTGGGTGCAAGGCCTCAGAAGATACTATCTACCCTCGGCTGAGACGAAAAACAAGTGGTGGCTCAGAATGTAAAGGAACACGAATTACGATCCTATATTGGTCTTATGGCATTTTGCTTGCCTGAGCTTCATTTAATGAATAATGACAAAGAGGCCTCGACATGTTTTAATTCGGGAGTACGCCATTACTCGTTTCTTAAGGCCACATATCGGAATTGGCCGGGGATAAGGTAGGAATAAGCTCAGCGAATTCGGCATGTGCAGACCAGTAGACAATTTGTGTCCCGGCGTCAGAAATATCGCGAACAATTTGTAATTCAAGGTTGTTGGTCAAGCAGGTCTTCAAGCGAAGTGTCGCACGCTGAAAATGCTTGCCAATGTCTGACTTGAATCAGTTCCGTCGGGTGATATTAAGAACAATGAGATTGGAAAATGACCTTGAGTCTGAGATTTCGGCGACCAAATTGCCCCATCAAGGCGTCGGACGGGGTTCGTTGTTCGAAGGGAAAGGGAGATTGTGTCGTGAGCAGCCACCTTAACTTTTCCCCACCATGATTTGCCTTGCAGAGGTGGCAGGTGAAGGGAAGCGACGCCCCAAAGGGAATCAACTGGTGCGCGCCTGGAAAGAATGAGTCGGGCATTCACGTGCCCAGGCTCCAGCGGACTGAGATCACTAGCTTTGCAAAGCCATTCCCTTAATAAAGCAGCTCCGCCTGCGGCGTACGGCGTGGCTCCACTTGTACAAAGAAAACGGATAGGGACGTGTTTGATTCACTGTTCGCTGTAAGCGTTCCTGTTGGGGCAATCATGTCAGGTTTAGTACGCCGGCCGGGAATATGATTGTACGGACCGTGAGGCGTCATTGGCGGCATCTTGGCGAGGTAGGCGCCTACGCCAATTACTGTACGTGCGACTGTGGGACTTGCAATCGTATCAGGTGCATTTCCTGCCGCTGCAATGACCACGACACCAGCATCGAAGGCGTGACCCGCCGCTTCAGCAATGACCCCATGCGGATCCGGCGCCTGTATTTCGGCCACGATGACTTTGTCCAAAGCTGCAACTGACGCTTGAAATGCCCGAAGAACCGCGGCATTGTCCAGCATTGGAAATTTAGAGGTACCATTGTAAATAAGCCCCATCGTCACATACGCTTCCGAGAGATGGTCGTCAATTTTCACGGCCCGATCGCACGATCTAATTACGAGATCCGACCACTTTATGTCCCGATCCGATTCATACTTTCGCCAATATGCTTCGCCCAGACTCGCATATGCCAGGGCAAAAGTCGGATCGGATTTGACTGCCCGCTCAAATAGTGAGATGGCCGTATCAATGTTCTTTGGGTCCTGAAATCGCTGGAGAAAACCTCTTGCCTGCAAATAGAATGCGTCAGCCCCTGGCACCGTACTCGCCACGGGTGCGACCACGGCTGTCTGCAGTTTATTCGAATCGATGTTTAAAAGAGATACTGTCTTTTGTAAAATCAAGTCCTGAAACGCCGTGAGACTTTTGCCTTCGTATTCAATCACTAGACTGCCAAGTAACTCTGACGTTCGCGTATCAAGCAACCGAAGCGTAATCCGTTGCGATTGTTTCGAACGTTCGTAGGATCCGTTCAGTGCCAGATTTGCACCAAAGAAACGTTTAGCATCCCTGGCATCGACGATGCGCTGTCGCGTCAGATCTTCCGCCGGAACAACCCAGAGTGAAGGTGTGCCCGCGGCTATATCGCCAAGTTGTTTCGTAAGCGTTTCCACTAATCCATCCGCAAATGACCTACCGACGGAAACGTCGCCGGAAATGCTAAAGGGGAGTATGGAGAGATGGATTTTGTGGGGAAGAAAATGGACGCCGATGAGGTAGGCCAACTTGGTTCTAATAGGCGTAACAACCATTAACAGGACTAAAAAACAATGATGCCAGGCGCAATCTATTTTTTCTTGTTGGGCTTGGCGGCGACCGTTTGATCAATCGGTGATACGGGAGCCGTGCGCGTTCCGGATGCATACGAACCATGATAGAGCAGGCGAAGCTCCTCGTACAAAGCGGCCATACTCTCAAAGCGGAGATCACGGTCCTTCTCAAGGCATCTGTTGACTATTTCAGTAAGCAGTGGCGGCGATTCGGGGTCAATGGGACCGAAGGGTTCAGCTTTCTCATGCAGAATGGCATAGAGGAGGGCCGGCTGATAATCGGCTTTGAAGGGCCGAGTGCCAGACAACATCTCGAACATGACTACACCGAATGACCAGATATCGGTTCTCGCATCGACGCGTTCTCCGCGGGCCTGTTCTGGTGACATTTAGGCGAACGTACCAAGTGTAGCGCCAGTCTGTATCAGCTGAATACCGGAGACCTTAACGAGTCCAAAGTCAAGTATTTTGACTTCGTCATCGCGAGTGATCATTATGTTGGCAGGCTTAATATCCCGGTGGATTATTTGCCCCTCATGTGCACGGGCGAGACCGCGAACCAATTGAAGGAGGTAATGTAGGGCCTGTTGCGTGTCAAGATGTTGGGCAGTCATTCTACGTTTGAGCGTCTGTCCCTCGTAATAGGCCATCGCTATGAACAGGTGATGTTGCTCCGATTCGCCGATCTCAAAGACAGTACAAATGTTTCCGTGATCCATGGCCGATGCGGCTTGTGCTTCATGCATGAATCGTTCTTTTGCATGCTCATCCCGATTCCACTCGGGAGGGGGGAATTTTAGTGCCACGTTCCGGCGTGGCCGTGTATCTTCCGCCCGATACACGATACCCATACCCCCGCCGCCTAGCTTTTCAAGGATGAGATAGTGAGAGATGTGTTCGCCTACGAATTCATAGGGATCGTGGGCGATTTCCGGGACGGAATCTGGGGTAGAAATACCACCGTTGTCTTGGAAAAGGCTGTTCGCAAGATCACGAATGAAGCCTGAGGCATCCATATAGTTGCTCAGGAGCTCATTCAATTCCGCTTGCTATTCGGGATGATCACGGCAGGCATCCTCAACATACGCCACACGTTCTCCGACGGGAATTCTGAGGGCACGCTCGAAAAGCAAAGCAAGGTCATCGCATTGTGTGGCGTTCATTACGAGACAAGATCAATACAGTGTACCGCTGCGGAAACACAGAGTGGATCCTGACCCCCTCCCGTACACACTCGGGGTCCAAGGAAAATCGGTAGTCAGCTACAGTTTGGGAGCCTGGAAGGTGTGAAGATATAGCCTAACGATAGTACGAAATTATCCTTCGATTCGGGTCATGATTGAACAAGAAAACGCAGGAGAGGAGAAGGGAAAAATCTGCAATTTGTACTCTTGAAACCGAGTATCTTGAACAAACGTTCACGCAGCCCAAGAGGCGACTTCGTAATTTCAAGCGCGGTATGAGGAAGGAGGGGTGCCAGAGCGGTTGAATGGGACGGTCTCGAAAACCGTTGTACTCTTACGGGTACCGTGGGTTCGAATCCCACCCCCTCCGCAATAGGCGTTCAGGTTTGTCCTGAACGCCTTTATCTTTTTTGTGCCCCAGGAGTATCTTTGGTCAATTCAATCGAAGGTTACCCGCTTTCTTCCTGTGTGTCTATGCGCCATTTGCTTTTGATGTGCTTAGCGTGTATTGGCATTTTGTACGGGGAGAATAGTGAAGCACATGCCCAAATATCAGCGTATGGCGTAGTATATCGCCCGCCCGGCACGAAGTACTACGTCCTCAGACGAGAGCACTTCGACATTATTTATGAGAGGGGACGATTGCGCGAGGCATTGGAAACGGGGCAACGACTCGCAGCGACCCTTGCAAAGACAGATTCGCTCGTGGGATCGAATTCCCGCCTACAAATGCCTGTAATAATCAATGGCTTTAATGATCGGGCAAACGGATTCGTCGCTCCATTCCCCTTTAGACAAGAATTGGAAGCCGTCAGCATTAAAGGTACAGGGCTCTCCCCACGGTTCGAAAGTTGGATTGAAACGGTAGCACCACACGAACTTGTTCACGCAGTCCACGCTAATTACAGAAATGGCTTTGGCGTTATAGGCGTACTCCATTGGTTCGTGCCGGACCTAGCCCGCTCGCTCAACCTGACTGTACCCAAAGGCATCGCCGAAGGGGCGGCGGTCTTGCGTGAAAGTGAGATTGAACCGGGTGCCGGGCGACTGAACCATTCGTTTTTCAATATGGAATTTAGGGCGGCAATGCTGTCGAAGCATCCATGGAGTCTAGCACAAATGCTTCAGAGGCCCGCCTATACACGCCCGTTCGACCGATTCTATCATGGGGGCAGTCATCTTTTTTCATATCTCATCCAGACCGGGGAAAGTGACTTTTTTCGCAGGGCCAACAATTTGCATAACCGGTTTCCCTTCTTTGGATATGGGATCGATCTATGGTATGGGACGCATACGTCTCCACAAGAATTAGAACGGGAATTTCAGCAATATGTCAGGAAACGTGCGTCTGAAAAAATAGCTGAACTTGGAAGAATTACAGTTCCTGTACAGATAGCCGGTAAGCGCGGCACTGTATACCGTCGTCCTCAATGGCTCAATGATTCAACACTCGTCGCATATGTGCGTGGTTATGATCTGACGCCCGGTTTTTACCGCATCAATTTGGGGACTGGAAAGCGCTCACTCATACACATTGCACAGCTGACCGAAGATCAACGATTTGCATTGTCACCGGATAAATCATCGATAATCTATTCTCGCTACGTCCAGGATCCATTCGTACCGTCGAAAAGCAATGCCGATGTCTACCTGTTAAACTTGGCGACCAGGCGTGAAAGCCGCCTCTCCCGCAACGCCCGTGCCCAGGCGCCATATGTGACTCTCGATGGCACAATATGGGCATTCTGCGATGATGGTCAATACAATCATTGGTGTCGGATATTGGAAAACCGCCGAACCAAATTAATGACGGATTGGCCCCGTACAAGGTTTATAGCCCTTGGTCGTGGAGGGGGCGTGACCGCTGTTATCTTAAATCTAAAAGGGCGGCAAGCGATTTTTCGTGCCCGCAAAGGCCGTGATGGTAAATTCGCTCTCTCGCCTTTGCTTAGCTTCGAAGATGGATCAATCTATGACCTGACCTGGAGTTCGGACGGACGGTATTTGCTTTTCACTGCAGATCCCGGCGGTATCCCAAACATCTTTACGTTGGACAATTTGAAGGATCGGGTCTACAAACTCTCGAATATGGCCTTCGGCTCAATGGATCCCGCAGTTTCGCCGGACGGACGAACAGTGGCCTTCGTCTCGTACCAAAACGAAGAGTATGATCTGGTTAAGATGCCTTTTCGGCCTTCAAAAGCGAATGAAGTGAATCGTGATTCGACACGATTTCTGGACGACCAACCATGGCGGGAATGGCTGAATGAAAAGGCTGCGCCCCTGGACACCGTCTACAGAGGGCAACCATATCACAGCTTCCGTTACCTCAAGCCTCGGATGCTCTATCCTACGATACGGTATGAAAATCACACATACGGGCCGGGAGATACTAGGCTCGGATGGGGATTCGGGATCGCGACGCAAGGGGCTGACCCTCTTCAACGATGGGCCTATTCCGCGGAATTGTTTAGGCAGAAAAACTCCGTTTGGGGCAGTGTTCTGGTCCAGACAAGTGCCTCTGTTCTTCGTCCGTACATCCGCATCTCCCGGGTACCCAATACGGTGCTTGTACGGCAGCGTGATATTGCAGGAACTGCACTTGGAATCAAGCGGCTAGGTCGTGAAAAGCGAGAAATTGAGGCGGGCGCTATCGTCCCCGTTACGATTGAGGACAATGCGTATCGAACGACGGCAACACTGTCGTTGCGAGGTGAATATCGTCAGGAGCAACTTTTTGGCAATGACGGCAAACGACTCACATCAATCATAGGGCGGACTACATTAAGACCGGCAGCATTGCTTGCTTATAGAATTCAGTCCAATCCCCGTGATCTCATCCCAAACTCAGGACTCACTATTGGGCTCACTAGCGAATTGGATGCCACTGTTTCAGAAAAACGATTTGCTCGTAGACGGGCTCTTGTTTCACAGGTGATCGGGTACCTTCCATTTTTAAAAAGAAAGAATATCGGACTCCGGTTTACCTTTGCATTATTGAATCAAAACGAGGGTTCTATCTTTAATCTCGACCGCTTTGTGCCGCGCGGATATGAGGATGCGTTCATTGGCCGGGGGACTTTCATCAAGGCCGGATTCGAATACCTTCATCCGCTGATCTACCTTGATAAAGGTCCGCTTCTTCTACCAATATTTTTTAAAGCATTTTACGCGTATGCCTTTGCCGAATCCCTTCAATCTATGATTCATTCCGCCGATAGACTGTCCTCAGCGGGCACCGGACTAGGCCTTAGAATGCGCCTCTTTTATTTGATAAATCTGGACCTACGCCTCGGCGCTGCTTATTTAATTGAGAGAAATGGATGGGATGTGGTCTACAGGTAACAATCCGCCGATCGAGATCATGCCGGGCGACTAATGAGAGAATGGTAGCCAAAGTTGCAGACTGTTCGAAAAAAGTAATGAAAACTATTTAAGCGGGGATACATCGCACCGATAACGACGGTTGATATTGGCAGTTCGCGACCGAGTCATTTAAGATGATCAGTGATGAATCGGACAAGAATGATCAACCGGCTCCAAAAAACAATTATAAACCACCACTGCCATGAAACTCTTATTCTCATTGATGATCCTGCTTACGGGTCTCGGTACTGGCCTCAGTGCCTATAATCCTGACAAAGGAGACTTTGATAAATATCTTAAACTGCATGGGAGTGTCGTCGTGCCATCTCATGAGTCATCGCGAGATTCATCTTCCCACTTGTTGTTTGGTAGCGTACCGCGGCCGGATTCGAATGCGATATTCAGAAAAGACTACAAGTTTTTTAGTGTATTCATAGTCAGGTCAACTTACGGTGATGTGACCGTTGAAAAGCAATATGCCGGTGTCGGTGGTCACTTCCTGCTTGTCGACTAAACTTTGACGGGCAGATACATGAAACTCCCCGGACTTTCCCAAAGTTGGAATAACTGCTGGCAATGGTGTGAACTAATAATCTGTAGAACCACGTCGAAAAGAAGGTTGATTTTGGCTTCCCAAACGTACGCAATTCGCGGAAAGTCAGAAACATTATTTAATCATCAGTCCCTTCCCTCGTGGTCATAGTCTCCACGGCCGAGAGGATGTTTTTCACGCTCCAATTATTTCCCTGCCAGATGCGAACAAGTCTCCCTTGTTTGTCGACAAGTGCCGTGACGAGGTTGTGGGCATAGGCCGCGTTGTTCAGCGCGCGATATACCCCAAATGCCGTTGCCAGCGTGTCAATTTCTGAAGGGGTCCCGGTTACAAATTCCCAAATTAGGTTGGACTGCGTATAACGATCAGAATAATCCTTCAAAACGGCGGGAGAATCGTACTGCGGATCAAAGCTGATGCTGAGAAGTCGTGCTTGGTCACCATAGAGCGCCGTAATTTTGGGGAGCAATGATCTGAATTTTGATGAGAGGAGGGGGCAGTAATTTGGTAAGGGGCATCGAGTATAAATGAATGTCAGTATTGTAACGAACTTGCTCGGATCGACTGTGAGGAGAGAATCGCTATCCTGATTAATAAGGGTGATGGATGGAATTCGTTGTCCGATTGCAAGTCTGCCATTGCCCGGCAGTGGTTTTGAGAGAGGGTCAGACTGAGCGGCGGGGTGGAGAGGAAGGATACCATCCGGAATTTTTCGTATCTCCGCGACAGATGCATTCTGCGAAGAGACGACTAGCTTGAAGGAAACGGCATCTCCGACTTTAAATCGATCCAATTGAATGAGAGGATTGATGCGAAAGGCCATGGTCATCGCAGGCATATATCCTGGGATGGCCTCATGTTCGAAATATATGGTGGTATCGGAGGCAATGATCTCTACGATTCGGCCTTTAACTTCAAAACTCCTCGACGGAAAACAAGCGGATATTTGGAGAGCCAACGTGAGAAGTACAGCAGTACCGACCCGATTTGAACTCCATGTCGATCGTAAAGAAATTAAGCTCATACCACAAATCATAGTTGCCAGGCTACAAAGGCTCTGATACATTTTTGACAACGATGCTGATTATCTCCGCTCTTGAAAACGGTTTGCTGAGATAATCATCAAATCCCTCCGCTATAAATCGCTCACGGTCTCCGGGTAAAGCATATGCCGTCAAAGCGATCGCCGGAGTATGGCGCGCATGAGGAAAAGTTCGGAGGGTGGCCAATAGTTTTATCCCCGTCTTATTTTCTTCACCCAAATTTATATCTAAGATAAAGATATCAAAAGTTTCAATTTCGACACATAAAACGGCTGCATCATAGTTCTCAACAATAGTAAGGTCGAATACAGAGGCAAGTTGATATGAAATCAGTTTTCGTGTGTCTGGATTGTCCTCAACTATAAGCAGTCGATATTCTTGTCCCTTCATTCTGATTTAGCTACGTAGTTAATCGAATACGAGTTCTTCAAGAACGGCCCTTAAAACCAAATGGAATCAACGAGCGGACTGAGCTTCAATACAATAGAGACACAAGAGAATGGTGCGCCCATTTTTTGGGGTTCTCAAAGCCACGTTCCTCCTGGAAACGATTTATTCATGGTCACAAAAAAGACGATTTAAATTACTTGGGGATTCGATGCCCGCTGCCTAAGACGTAATCAACTCAATGTTAGCGTAATACAAAAGACAGGTGGCTTGACTGGGAGAGAGATCCACTACTAGAGACGATGCAGGGCAAATCTCTTTATAATAACTTTTGAACTACAAGGGGGACAGATTAAAACAATCTTGCCTCTAATATAATAACAACGTTACGTGTTCAAATTAGAACTTCGCGATAAACTGTACTTTGACTTCGCGAATATGATTACCGTCTGTGAGATTGATCCCACTACCAATCGTATTTACGTCTTCATAGCGCGTGCTGACATATTTTAATTGGAATTGAATCCTTCTCTTCGGCATGACGCTGATCATGAAATAACTTCTCTGGCCTCTTCCGGACAATGAGGGAAGAGAAAACGTATATCTGAGGTCGTTTTCGAATACAAATACGCGAGCTTGGAAGCTATCCGTGTCGAAAATTGTCAGGCGGGCATTCAGGCGAATGGGTTCGCTGAGTTGCCACCGGATGTCCTGATAAATCATAATGCCATGCTGGGTACGGACGGTTCTACCGAAAAAACTGACTCCTTCAATGCGAGATCTCAACCGAAGAGCGCTTGAGAAATCGTAATCAAATTGAAACCGCAGTGATTGCCGGGTCTGTCGTTGAAGCGCATCGACCAATCTGTTGCCCGGATCAAATATCTGAACGCCGTCGTCACGCGTCTCCGATCTGCCCTGAATTTCGATCGACAGCCACTTATGCGGCTGATGTCGAATCAATACGAACGCTTCGTAGCCGGATGAGGGAAGGGGGATTCCCAGTCTCACCCAGGGGAAACGATATTGGTCGAAATAGGCGTTGAATTTCCAGCGGCTACTCGGATTCAAGCGGAGGCCGAGGTAGTAACCCGTCTCATTTTGTGTCGCGCCATTTCGCTCGCCGAAGGCGAAGCCATGCAAGCTGACAAAATTTCTGGGATATGATCGCACCGAAAATACCGCATCGATGCCCGCCGACACTTTGGCTTCCAGGCCGGTGACGATTCCCCAGCTATTGCCGGGCGCTCGCGCTATCTCGCCGAATACCATTATATCATGCGCCGACCCTGTGCCATATAGACTAACCATGTGTGCCCGATCCCCCGAAAAGGTGAAGAGTCTCGATGGGTGATCGTCCGGCCGGATCATTCGGTCAAAACGAGATTGATATGCCAAGAATCCGATTGTTGTCGTTCCGAATCGGACTTCAGCATTGGAGCCAACAAGCGTCTCGCCAAGATTATCTTTTTTCAACAACTCGCTCGATGTCCGATGTAGCCCTCCGGACGAAAACGATGTAATGTTATTCCCCGAACTAGTGGAGCTATCGAAGAGCGAGTCTGAATCAACAAACGATGCATCGAGTTTTCGACGCGAATAAAAAGGGGAAAAGGAAATATTGGGGGAGAGCAATACCGTGGCGGCAATGCCCCGGAAGAAGCGATTCTCTTCTGTTGAGGCATAAGGCCGGAACCCGCTACCCGATCGTACCACCGGCCTAATTGGTTGCTGACCCTTGCCCGTCGCGAAATTTCTCCAAAGCACCAATCCTTGGCCAAAACTAGCCTCATAATCTCCCACTATTAACTGCCTGATGCGCCAAAAATCACGAAGCGCAAAATGCATTGAAACATGATCAAAACCGTACGTGTCCGTTGAAGGATTCCATTCAAATGGTTCGCCAGGATCCTTTTCCATTGTCAGATTGAGGCTGACCCTGTGATCGAAATAGGCATGAAACCGGGTATAAACGCGTTCAGGGGTACCCAAGAATGAAGATTTACTCGAATCATCGTTATAGCCCCGGCTCAAGTCCAAACGCCGAGTTACGCGTTGGATGACCTCGAAACTCATACCGGCAGTGATTTGACGCAAAGACGGTACACCTGAGTAGAAGGGGGTACTCTTCGTAGTCCCGTTGTTTGGACGGATTGTTAGATAGGGACGCACAGTGGCGAGGATCTCGTCTGTGAACCCCGAAACTTTGATCAAGGCCGTTATCGACGAGAATGCTCCGTTGTCATTCCGGTAGGAAACGATTCTCTGTGCCAGAAAGATATCGATGGCAGGTATTTGCTGCAGTTCGACTGCGGATGCCTTGTTGATGTCCATCGGATTTTCTGCCAGTCCCGTCAAAAACTCGGCTAATATATTGGCGTCTCGAGTGTCACCCAACTGACCTTCGAGAGCCCGCTCCACGTCGTTTTCTGCGGAGGCTGAATCCGAGGGTACTTGTGCAAGAGATTGGTTCAAGGCCAGCGACTGAGAGATAAGGAGCACTCCCAGGATGACTCTTTTTGCAAAAAGCGAGGGCTGAAAAGGGGGTAATATGAGCGCACGGAAGGTCTCGGGCATTTTATGAAAAAGAATGAGCGTTCATCTCCATGTCACCGTAATTGAGAACGACGGTGACCATCCGAGCACTTCATGGCGTTCTGCAGCGAAGTCCGCTTCGAGCCAGTCGAGACGAATCCCAAGTCCGGAGGTAAAACGGGTGGGCTGCGCTGTCATGCCGGCTCGTAGTGCCAACATGGGCAACGGATGAATTTCGATTCCGGATCTGAAGGAAATTGGGAAGCGAACATCTTTGTACAGGTCTAAAAGAATGAGGAATCGAGGATTTGGTTGATGGCTGATTCCGAAAGAGAATGACCTTTCGAATTCGTCGCGCCCCGCTAGTTTTGGAACATTGATATTTGTCGCGCTGAAGCCCGCCTGAAAGGAGGGGAAAATATTGACGAGCCATCCGACGGACAGGCCAAGGGCGTCGCTGTTCCCATAGCGAGCAAGAGAGACATTGTAATAACGAAATTTGGCAGCAGCGAAAAATTTGCGCGTCGTTCCAAGGCTAAATCCTCTGGAGAAGCCGGCATCAATGTGCGTCTCTCGGAACTCGTCGAAACCGAACCTCGACGCACCCACGGCAAAGGTGCCGAATCTTGTTGGCTGAAGAGCATGGAACGCGCTATACCGAAGTTCTGCGAGTCCGAATGCCTCGCTGGCAAAGAACGAGACGGTTCTCTTTGAGACTGTTGCCCAAGTTGCCGGGTTAGTCTCCCCCCACGAATCGCCGGAAAGGGCTACAGATGCATTGCCCATACCGGCAGCACGCGCTCCTCCTGAGAGGAACTGCGCCTCGACCGATTGGCCGGTCACGAGGAGAAAAATGAGGAAGGGGCCAATATATCGGGCCCGGGATTTCATCTAATCGACTTTTTCTCTCTATCCCATCCCGAACATGTTTTCCCGAACAGACTGCCCAACGATAATGAAAGAGGGATGGAAAAAAACGATGCGAAAAATTGGAACAACCAATAACCAAAGGAAAAACAGTACTTTTCAATTGCATTCAATTAAAGGTGCGCCAATGAGAAATGCCAGTCTGATGGATTCGTTATAGAAACAATTGTCGTCGGACAGAATACTTTTCGCTTCGTTCAAGCCCCACGATCCATTATTTCAATCAATGACGCAGATAATTTCCGATATAACCGAAAGCCTCAGCGAAAAATATGCCTTCATCGAGGAGGCTGGCGGCATTAAGGAATTTCGACACAAATCGAATAGCCTACAAATTCTTCTGCTTGAAGATCATGCCGCCCCCGTCGTAACGCTGATGATTACGTATCGTGTCGGTAGCCGGAATGAGGGGACCGGGTTGACTGGCGCCACTCATTTTCTCGAACACCTTATGTTTAAAGGGACCGATAAATTTAACAAGGTGAACGGTTCTTCTATATTCAATGTCTTGCAAACGGTAGGTGCTCAAGTCAATGCTACCACATGGCTGGATCGGACGAATTACTTCGAATTGCTACCTCGTGATCATTTACAGCTGGCTATAGAAATAGAAGCGGATCGCATGCGCGGCTCGTTGCTTCTGGAGGATGAGCTTGAACGTGAACGAACCGTAATATTGAATGAGTTCGATCGGGGAGAAAATGAGCCGATGCGGAAACTCTATCAGGCTGTCTGGAGCGCTGCTTACGTTGCGCACCCATACCACCACCCAACGATCGGGTGGCGAAGCGATATAGAAAATGCATCCGCGGAGGGTCTCCGGGGCTTTTATGATACTTTTTACTGGCCCAATAATGCGACGGTGAGCGTCATCGGCGATTTCGAGGAAGATGCCGTCTTGAACCTCATTGATCAGCATTTTGGCGAGATAACACATGCTCCGGATGAGACACCGTGTGTGCGCACACGCGAGCCCGAACAAAATGGAGAGCGCCGTATTACGATTCGGCAGACCGGCCAGTTGGGTGCAGTTATGATTGCCTTCAAATCCCCCCCGGCGACGGAAATGGAGACCGATGCCTTGGAGGTTTTGGAAATGATACTCACTTCAGGAAAGACCAGCCGTCTATTCCGACGTCTTACGGACGCCGGGTTGACTTCGCATGTATTTGGGTCTGTATCTCGGCTTCGCGATCCGGGATTATTTTTCATATATGCGATGCTTGCGCCGGAGGTCAGACACGAAAAGGTGGAAGAAGAGCTGTTAGCTGTACTGCACGAAATAGCTGAGCAGGGCGTGTCGGATAAAGAACTGGCGCGAGCCATTAAACAAATCAAAGCGGAAGAAGCCTATAATCGAGATGGGACCTTTGCGGTCGCGTCGCAACTGAACGAGGCCATTGCTGCCGGCGACTGGAAACTCTATACGTCATTTCTGGACAATATTGAGCGGATTTCAGTGGAGGACGTAAAGATGGTGGCAAAAAAATATCTTTGCCGGGATTCGATGACCGTCGGTCACTACGAGGCGATCGATTGCCCTCCTCGATAAGGCCTCATTGTTTTGATGTCGCATTTTTTCTCGAAACCTTGAACAAGTTTCCCACAAATACGAGTCCATGAGCAACATTCAACCACTTAAATTCGTTGATCGTGTCGTGGTTAGATCGTGCGGCGCAGCACAGACTTTAATACTAAGGACGCCCATCCGCGACGTTATTTCGTTTCGCGGCTCGTTTGGTGTCTACCCGGATTTTGGAATCGGAGAAGAGTTCATTCAAGATCTGGTGGTTTCACAACTTGATAAAGGAACCAAACATAGGGATCGGTTTGCTATCGCGGAAATCATCGAGGACTGTGGTGCACAGGTCCTTTTTTCGTCGGATGGGTATCGAGTGCAGTTTAGCGGTAGGGCTTTGCGAGAGGATATTTCGGGAGTAATAAGGATTGTCGAAGAGCAATTGCGCGAACCTTTACTAGACGAAAAGGAATTCAAGAAGGGTCGACTCCAGATGTCTGCGGCCCTTCATCGAGCGCTAGAAAACACAGGCGTTCTGGCTTCGCGGTCACTATCCGGGCAAATATATCCGAAGAGCCATCCAAACTATATGGCCGGGCCGGAAGAGAAACTTGCTCGTTTACCACAAATTACGGTGAATGATATTCATTCCTTTCATGCCAAGCATTTTTATGCCAATGATCTCCGCGTGGCATTTGTAGGTGATTTGGACGTAAACGAGATCGATTATTTGGTTAGCAGCGGGTTGGGGAATTGGTCCTCCTCAGACATTGATTCGTCACTGGAGACCAAATGTTTGTCATTGAATCCACGGACAATCGGGATTCCTGTCCCGGAAAAACAGAATATAGATGTTCGGATGGGCCACGGATTACCTGTTCGTCGGAACGCCGCGGATTTTTTGCCGGTTCATCTCGCCACATTTGTCCTGGGGGGTAATTTCTCCGCTCGATTAATGAGCACCATTCGGGATGATATGGGCCTGACCTATGGCATTTATTCAAGGCTTAATGGTATCTCGGTCGATTACGACGGAAACCTGGAGATTTCCGTCACACTAAGTCAAGAAAATATTGATCGCGGGGTCAAAGCGACGACGATGGAAATAAAGCGCTTTGTGGACGGAGGGATCACCGAGGAGGAATTGGCAAAAGTGAAGACAACGCTTAAGGGGCGATTTCAAGTTGAGTTGGCTACAACTGAAGGTTTAGCCGGTAGTTTGCTTAGGAATGCCGAGCGAAATTTTAACCCAGATTATCTCGATCGTTTCCCTGACTTGTTAGATGAGATCTCGATTGATCAGGTCAACGACGTAATTAAGGAATACATACACCCGGAGCAATTTCAAGTCGCCATGGCCGGAATGTTGCCCGATGAAGCGGAAAAATAGTCCTAGTGTATCGGGCGATTAGAACGGAGTATCGGGCGATCAATCCTCAGGAATGACAAACGACATAATGATGTATACGATTAGCCCGGGAAAGCCGGACATGGCAAAACTCAGGAGAACGTAACCAATCCGAACGAGCGTCGGGTCCCAGCCGAAATAATCGGCAATGCCACCGCAGACGCCGGCAATCATTTTGTTATGAGATGAGCGGGTGAGCCGTTTTGTACTACTCATCTTTGTTCTTTCGGGTTGGTTGAGAGAAATCAGCTATCTCGTATGATCCGAATACGTTCTTCCTGCGACATCTTTTTGTGAGCTTTGGTGGGGCCGGGTAAGATCATCGCGAGGAGTATGTACGCCAAAATAAACGGTCCGCCCGAAGCGATTGTCCCAATGACGAAGGCGATGCGGACGAGCGTGGGATCGATGCTGAAATACTCGGCGATGCCACCACATACTCCAGAGATCTTTTTGTTACCAGATTTTACTAGGCGGCGTTTGTCGCTCCCGATGGAAGAGGACTTCTCGGTCTTGGTCGCGGTTCGCACCTTTTTCCCAGACTCATTCTTGGCTTTCGATTCCTTTCTCGAGGCTTTCTGTCGGGCCCTCTTCTTTCGGTCCGGGCTCCAAGATAGGACACCAAAACCAAGAAGAATGATTAAGATGCCGGCCAGCACCGGAAGCATACTAACCAAAAGGCTGAAATCAATTCCACTCCAAAGCCCCATTTGCTGGAAAATGTACCCAAGGCCTACAAGGATTAGAGATAACCCTGCCAATGTTGGAAGATTGAAAGGACCTCGCTTTTTGGCTTCCGTATCATCCTCAAAAAGGAGGTCCTCTAGTTCATCATCCGACAGATGGTCGATATCAAGATTATCCTCTCCGTCATCGAAGAGGAAGGTCGGGGAATCATTCGTAGACTCCGATATCGGTTTTCGTGTACGGGTGCTCATCAATTATATCCTTAGAAGGTGCAACGGCCTGTTACGCGTGTTATCGGATTGATGTTACGCCCGTGTTTGGGCGAATGATATCTGTTTCAGTTACTACTATTGAGACGGCTTGGTCGTGCGATTCTCTGGGTATTTTATCTACCAGACACTCGGAATAAACTGGGCATATTCGGGGCGCGGTCGTCTGCGAGAGAAAAGCGTCATAGAAGCCATATCCATGACCCAAACGAAATCCATTCCTCCCGGCTCCGAGCGCAGGCACGACGATAACGTCCAATTTTTCTACTGGCACGATTTCGCCGTCTTGTGGTTCGGCAATGCCCCATTTGTTCGCGCGCATAGGCGCATCCCCGGTATACAAAATGTGCCCAAGTCGCGGATTGTCTTTTGGCGACCGACTAAAGTTAACAACGACAGGCAAAACGATTTGTTTGTCGGTTGCAAGGAGGATTTCGATGAGGTATCGGGTATCGACCTCGTGATGTGAGATCATAGGCCAGTATATATGGACAATCCTGGCCGAGTGAATTTCAGGGAGCCTCCAGATTCGATCCATAATCATCTGAGACCGTGCCTCGTAATCCATATCAGAGATTGTCCCGCGAAAGAGACTAAATTGCTTCCGAAGCGACTCTTTTTCGCTTCTTGATTTCTGAATACGCATTTGAATAGCGGGCGCCAGATGAATCTCTGTTGATTCGCGTCGAACGTGACAAAGGAAAAGCAAGTTCAGCGAAGCAGTTAATGGGTAGGGGAAATTCTTGCGATTCGCAGTAAACAACCATGAAATCTCATCGGATCAAGATGAATGTAGAATCCGTGTGATGTGATACATCGGAAATGAGGCTGTATATAAAGAACAAGCGATGCGTACGATGCTCGTGAATAAAGTGAGGATTAGCCCGAACAGAGGTGGCTGGAGCACCCTCAGGGGGCACCTATCCGGGGTGTTTCGGTAGGAAATGCTCGACACTTAAAGTAAATTAGCTTGTCTATGCGCTGATCACCCGGCAACCCGAAAAATGGGGCTCGGGGTACGGCGGCGAGCCACACGCGACCGGTCAAAGTAGAATACGTATGTTTGAGAGTCTCTCAGAAAAGCTTGAGAGTGCGCTGAAAAGTATCAGCGGCCAAGGGCGCATCACGGAATTAAATATCACGCAGACGATGCGCGAGATTCGCCGTGCATTGCTCGACGCTGATGTAAACTACCAGGTCGCAAGAGATTTTACTGAGCGCGTAAAGGAAAAAGCGCTCGGTACGGACGTGCTTAATTCCGTTTCTCCCGGCGAGCAATTGGTCAAGATCGTCTACGACGAACTCATCCACTTTCTCGGATCGACTCACGTGGGCGTCGAGATCGCGTCGAGACCTCCCACTGTGATTCTCGTTGCCGGCTTGCAGGGATCTGGAAAGACGACCTTCTGTGGCAAATTGGCCGGTTTCTACAAGGGTACCGGTCGCGCTCCTATGATTGCCGCCGCAGACGTTTACCGTCCGGCGGCCGTAGATCAGTTGAAGTTGTTAGCACAGTCAATTGACGTACCCGTTTTTTCCGTAGAAGAAAACGGAAAGGTGGTACAAGATGCCGTGCGCGTTGCGCGTGAAGCCGTCGTCGAAGCCCGCCGGGATGCACGCGACCTCCTCATCATTGACACAGCCGGACGTATGCACGTTGATGAACGGATGATGGAGGAGGTTGAGGAGATCAAAAAAGCAGTCAACCCCACTGAGATCCTGTTCGTAGTAGACAGCATGACCGGGCAAGATGCGGTAAATACCGCACTCGAATTCAACAACCGCCTCGACTTTGACGGCGTGGTGTTGACGAAACTTGACGGTGATACACGCGGGGGTGCTGCGCTCTCTATCCGGTCAGTTGTACAGAAGCCTATCAAATTTGCATCTACCGGTGAAAAACTCGATGCGCTGACACCGTTCTACCCGGACCGCATGGCACAGCGGATTCTCGGTATGGGCGATGTCGTCTCTTTCGTAGAGCGTGCGCAGGAGCAGTTCGATGAGCAGCAGGCCGATAAGCTACAGAAAAAAATTCGTTCCGAGGCCTTCAACCTCGAGGACTTTATGGATCAACTCCAGCGAATTAAGAAAATGGGCTCTCTAAAGGATCTCATCGGAATGATTCCTGGGGTTGGGCGTCAGATGCGAAATATGGAGGTTGACGACGATGCCTTCAGGCATATTGAAGCAATCATCGGTTCCATGACACCCGAAGAACGCCGGAAGCCGGATCTTATTACCGGTAGCCGACGACGACGCATCGCCAGGGGTAGTGGAATGGAGATCCGAGATATCAACCAGCTCCTTAAGCAGTTTCGAGAGATGAAGAAGATGATGAAGACCATGACGAAACTCATGGGCAAGGGCCGTTCTGTTAATCTTTCGCAGTTGATGAGCGGACGTTAAGAAAGGCAATATTTTTAACTAAATAGAGAAAGCTAGACGTGGCAGTTAAACTTCGTTTACGCCGTATGGGCCGCAAACAGCGCCCGACCTATGCGGTTGTGGTAGCCGATTCGCGGAGTCCGCGTGACGGCAGAAACATTGAGGATTTAGGTCGATACGAACCGCTTCATGAGCCCGCACGAGTTAGTCTCAATGAGGACCGCGTCCTCTACTGGCTCGAACAGGGCGCACAGCCTTCCGAAACGGTGCGCAGCCTCTTGAGCAGGCAGGGTCTTTTGCTCGCCCTTCATATGAAGCGTAAAGGCCTTTCCGATGAAGAGATTCAGAGCGCCAAAGAGGCCCACCGTACGCAAGCAACCGAGAAAGCCGAAGGATCAATAAAATTGACCCCAAAGGCTCGACGTGAGCATGCCCTGGAAGAAGAGCGAAAGCTCGCCAAGGAGCGAGAAGCCGAATTCGCCAGACAGCGAGCCGCAGCAGAGGCAAAAGCCAAAGCTGATGCGGAGGCTGCCAAGTTGAAAGAAGCCGAGGAACGCGCGAAGGCCGCGGCCGAGGCAAAAGCTCAACAGGAGGCGGCGAACAAGGCTACGGCTGAAGCAGAGGCGGGAGAAAAAGAAACTCCGGTGAAAGCTACGGCTTCGGAGAAAGCCGAGGAACCCGCTAAAGCTGAGACAAAGACTAGGCAGAAAGGTGCCAAAAAGGCTGTCGCCAAAACGGACGCGGGTGAAAAGGCGGAGGCAGCCCTTGTTGAAAACCCCGAAGGTGAAACCACTTCCGAAGGTAAGTAGAATTCTGATTTGCTGGCACCCATAGTGAATGGGAATCTGAAAATGGAACCGATTCTTACTTCCAAACCGGATCCTGATTCCCGTTTACTGGTGGGGTACATCGGTAAATGTCATGGTATTATCGGTGAGGTGACGTTGACCCTGGTCACTGATGACGCCTTTCGTTTGGAGACGCTGGAGACAGTATTCATCGGCGATTCTCCGGATCGGGCTAAACCAGTGAGAGTAAAGTCATTTCGGTTGCACCGGACGAAGAGAGGCGTGTCCGCGTTAATGCGATTCGAAGGAGTTGATTCACGTGAATCAGCAAGGGCGCTGCTCACGCATCAAGTGTTTGCTCGGCTCGCCGATCTGCCGCCACTTGCTGACGATGAATATTTTCTTGATGATCTCGCCGGGCTTTCGGTTTTTACCGAGGGCGGTGAGCGAATCGGAATCGTAAAAGAGATTCTTCAAATGCCTGCACATGAGGTCTTGCGCGTAATGCGGGACGGCGCCGAGGATGCGTTGATTCCTGCGGTTCCAGCTTTTATTCGGGAAGTTAATGTGGCACAGGGGCGACTCGTGATCGAGTTGATTGAAGGACTTTTGGACTGAACAACATTATTGATCCGGCGGGTGACCGTGCATTCTGGTATCGAAAACATGGCCATCATGCGAATTGACATATTGTCAACTATTCCGGGTATAGTCGAAGGTCCACTCGGATTCAGTATTCCCCACCGAGCTCAGAAAAAAGGATTGGTAGAAATCCATACCCATGACCTCCGAGATTATAGCACGGATAAGCATCGAAAGGTTGATGATTATCCATTTGGAGGAGGTTCGGGTATGGTGCTCAAACCAGAACCGATCTTTGCTTGTATTGATGCGTTGAACGCCGCGACTCAGGCTGAAGGAAGTGAGATCGATGACGTCATTCTTCTCACGCCGGACGGTAACGTGTTTAATCAGCGGTTGGCAAATGAGCTGTCTCTTAAGCGGCACCTTGTATTAATTGCCGGTCACTACAAAGGAGTTGATCAGCGTGTACGAGACCATCTTGTTACCCGCGAAATCTCGGTTGGCGACTATGTATTAAGCGGCGGGGAATTGCCTGCCCTCCTACTCGTCGACGCGCTTGTGAGGCTGATTCCAGGCGTGCTGGGCGATGCCACTTCGGCGCTGTCCGACTCGTTCCAGAATGACTTACTTGATGCACCTGTCTACACCAGGCCAGCAATATTTCGAGGCCTCGAGGTTCCCGATATACTTCTTGCCGGGGATCACAGCCGGGTCCGTTCCTGGCGCGAGGCGGAGCGTGTTCGCAAGACGCGTGAGCGCCGACCGGATCTACTCCGAAGGCAGTAAAGGATTGCAATCTGACAAACGGTTGCCCCTCGCGGTCAACCCCCCATATTCACTTTAATAGACATCTAGGCATAGAGGAGGTGCGCCATGGCAACCGATTTGATGAAACTGGTTGAGGCGACCCAGTATCGTGACGATATTCCCGAGTTCGCTCCCGGCGACACGGTAAACGTCCACGTTCGCGTCGTCGAAGGAGATAAAGAACGAATCCAGCAATTTCAGGGTGTCGTTATTGGCTTTAAAGGATCTGAGGGGCGGCGGACGTTTACCGTTCGAAAAGTATCCAACGGCGTCGGCGTTGAACGCGTCTTTCCGGTCTTTTCGCCCAAAGTGGCCAAGATCGAAGTGATGAGGTACGGACGAGTACGGCGCGCTAAGCTATACTATCTCCGTGAACGCCGGGGCAAAGCAGCCAGGATCAAAGAACGACGTCGCTCATAGCGTGCTATTATGCACTCGATTGTTTCCCGAGACGCATGTACTCCGTTCGATCGTTCAGATAAAGACCATCCCCAGAATTACGGAGCCCCCATTCGTCTCTGAGGAATAGCGAAACGCGATCCAAATATGTGCAAGACCGCCCGCCGGCAGAGCAATCGTGCCGGCGGGTTTTTTTGATAAGAATCATTGAGCCCAATAATAACCTACCAGCTCGCAACAAAGACGGCCAAGCAATGCCTCACGTAGAGACGGAGATGTTATGATGAACATTGCGATTTGGAACGATCATACGGAAGCGCTCATAGCTTCGGGATTCGAAGCATTCTGCGACCCTTCCAAATTGACATTGCGGAGGGGAGCGGTCGAGGAATGCGAAAAGTGGCTTCGCAGCGGGACGGTTGATGTTGCCCTATTACCAACATTATCAATATTGAGGGACGAAGATGCGTTTGATGTTTTGCCTGCAGTTGCTGTATCGAGCTGGGGGACCCCATTCGCTTCGCTTGTCAGTCGCAAAAATATTGGTGAGCCGATAAACGCCTTTTCCGTTCATCCTAGGTATGCACAAGAGGCACTTGTGGCCCGCATTATCTTGAAAGAACATTATGGAATCATACCGAAACTGATCCCAGTGAGTCATACCAATATGGCCGACCTGCTGGCCGAAAATACGGATGCCGCGCTGGTGATGGATCAACTAGATAGCCCAGTCGACGGGTCTTTGAATGTACTCGACCTCGGGCAAGAGTGGTACGAACTGGTCAATTATCCAATGGTCTGGGGACTTTTCGCCATGCGCAAAGGCGAAGCTGACGTCACGACAGCCATTCAGGTTCGGGATGCCGTAAGCGTCGCCGATGCCGGGCGTGCCCATTTTGTGCGGGCAGCAAAAGGGAGGCCGGACCTAGAAGCATATTATGAGGAAAACCTTCGCTTACGCTTTGACCGTTTAGCCGTCGCTAGCCTTACGGCATTTAGGGAATATATTTATTATTTCGGGGTCACGGCCGACATTCCGGATTTGCCTCTGTACGAGATTCCGGAAAACGCTGATAATGATGATGAACAACCGCTCCTTTAATTGCGCGGGACAGCTCTACTGTATCCATGAGTGATAATATCAAACTCGTAACCACCAATCGCAAGGCACGTCACGAATACAAAATTGATGATACGCTCGAAGCCGGTGTGGTCCTTGTAGGCACGGAGGTGAAGGCTCTTAGAGAGGGTCGGGCCAACTTGCAGGACGCCTATTGCTCAATTTATAGGGGAGAAATTACACTCCATCAATGTCATATTTCCCCCTATTCGTATGGCAATCAATTTAATCATGAGTCCATTCGGCCGCGCAAACTCCTGCTCCACCGACGGGAGATCGACAAGTGGGAACGTATCACGAAGCAAAAAGGATATACCATTGTCCCGCTCAAAATTTACTTTAAAAATGGGCGTGCTAAAGTCCTAATCGGATTGGCTCGTGGCAAGAAATTGTATGACAAACGAGCAGACATTGCCGATCGAGATTCTAAGAGGAAACTCGAAAGGATCCTCAAGGGAGGACGAAACATCGATTGAGATGGTGCGGTATTCCATGAACAGCCCCGGCAGTCAGAAGGGGACTATGAACAATTCCCTTTCATTTACACGGTGCTCTCGTGTATTACTCACCAAACATTTCCCGCAAATCTTCTCGACGAATATCGGCAGAGGGTAACTCTTTTGGGGCTAGCAATTTAACGGAGAGGGCCGATTTTAGAGGGTAGGATTGGAATTTCAAATTCATCCCAGAGATCATGAACTCCGGACGCTGCAGTAGCCTGTTTTTGGTAGTGACACTCCTCGTTTCTTGGTTTGGCCCATATGCGGGCGCCCAGGGATCAGCCCTATATGATCAGGGAATAGCGGCTTATGAGAGTCAAAATTATGCAGATGCGATTGAGGCATTCTCTGGTGTAAAGGGGGATTCAAAACAGTTTGCCGAGGCACAATATCGATTAGCGAAAATATATCTTGATACCAAGTTCAGAGATGTTCACAAAGGGAAGCAGGCCATCAAGGAAGCCCTCAAACGATTTCCAAATGAAGTCCGATTCCTCGAACTCGACCTCTGGCGCCTCTTTAAATTTGGCCCTTCATTTTTACCTATTTATCAGGCCAAACGACGGATTAGTCGGGCAAATCACCTTTTAGACCTCGACCCGGAGAATTCTATCGCTCATTTTGTCCTCGGCGTCTGGGCTTATGAAGGATTTGTTCACAATTACAAAGCGGTGTCGTTCACGGCTACTGGTCTTTCCCGAGTCGGATTGGCCAATGAAGACCAGATTCCTTATCGACTTTCAAGTGATCTGGATTCAAAAGATAGAAAGAAATCTATTTCGTTTTCGGAGTCACATGAAAGTGGGATTGAAATACCAGCCACATCTCGTAGATCAAGTGCGCACAAGTCGTTTGTAAAAGCTGTATCTCATCTTAGGAGAGCCATCCAATCAGACCCAGGCCGAAGAGAGGCCTATACCTATCTAATGAGGGCCTATGCGCTGACAAACGAATACGATGAGTTGTTTCCAATGCTTGACTCAATGGCGCGGGAGTTTCCCGCAGATCCTTACCCCTGGCTCTATAGGGGGATGGCGAGTTATGTGGTAGGTAACATGGATGACGCGGCGCTGAACTTTCGTCTGGCGATGGGAATGATGAAAGAGGAGGAGAGACACGCATACCGGGATATTACAAACTTTCTGTCGCTTATTAATCAAGTATCGTACGCGAACGACCCTGAAGGTTATGAATCCACGTATTGGGAGGAACGGGATCCACGTTACTTGAGCAGCGTGAATGAGCGCAAGCTCGAGCACATGTTTCGCATGGCCTATGCCGACTTACGATTTGGCAGGCAAGGAAAACGCGGATGGCAAACGGAGCCTGGACAGGTAATTGTTCGGTACGGATTGCCGGATGCAGAAGCACGCTTCTCGTCCCAGACAGAAACGTATCTCATCTTCCACTATGGGGACATGCAATTTAAGTTTATGGATCTAGTAAAGGCGGGGCGATTTACGTTTTATTCCCCTAGCGCTGCCGAATTCAGCGGCATTAGACCCACGCCCGGTGTCATCGAGAACGATTTTGCCATAAAAGGTCCCGAAACCTTTCGCAAGATGCCGGAGCGGTTTGTTTACGAACCCTCCGGGCATAGAATTGATTTTCCCTACCAAGTGAGCATGTTCTCTGGAAATGACGGCAAGACTGATTTGTATGTGACGGCTGGATTTCCGACAAGCCAACCGAATCCACATTGGACCCATTCGATAATTTATAAAACGGGTGTTTATCTGATTAAGGACGGTGAAGGCATTGTTGCAGAGGTTCAAAATACGGGACTCGGTTCTCAGTTGGATTATGTTTCGCCGGTGGATAGCCTCCAACTCGAATCGAGCAAACTGGTGGTACAAGGAGGTGGGCCCTATACACTTTCCGTCGAATTTGAGAATGAGACAGCCGATACGCTCGGATTTGAGAGGAAGGAGGTAAGGGTTCCATCGTATGGTTCCCAATTTGGGATCAGCAATTTGATGCTAGCCTATCACGTGGAGGAAGAAGAGCCGGGCCGTGAGGCATCCATCATTCGGAAGGGATATGCGATAGAGCCTGCCCCCTGGGGCCGCTTTTTGATCACTCAGCCATTGTACGTCTACTTTGAGATGTACAATCTGGGAATCAGTCCGGGAAGGACCTCCGAATATGAAGTAGAGGCGGTGCTTGCCTCAAAAAAGGAGGTGAATGGTTTGAAAGAGCTCTTCACCCGCATTTTCAAAGGAGAAGACAAGCACGGCGTTGCCGTAAAATATAGCGGTACGGGAAATCGAAAGGATGAGGGATCATATTTGATCGTCGATACTTCGTCTCAAACGCCGGGTGAATATGTCCTTGCGCTCAGGGTCATCGATAGCGTGACGGGGGAACAAACTGAAACAATGCGCGATCTCGTTCTTGAGTGACCGTCAATTGCGTTGGCACTGTTGAGCCTATGGTTACACGTGAGGAGTGCACATGCGAATCCCAGAGAAAGTGCGGGCGTAAGAATGCTTCAGCCGAAATGCGTGGATGGCCCTTGACGGACGCGTTTCGAAAAGGACGGGTTCTCGGATAAACAAAAACACGGATGTGGCAAAGATCATGCGACGCAGATTGATTTTGATCGGAATCATGTTTAGTGCGTTGGGCTGGCAACCCATTGCAGCACAAGAGACAGACCCGATGTCCGAAGGTATGCTCGCTTTCAGGGCGGCAAATTACCAAGAGGCTGCCGCAGCATTCGAACAAGCATCAAAGGATAATCCCCAAAACGCAGAAGCGCTATTTCTCCTTGCACGTGTCTACTTCGAGACGCCGCTTCGCGATACAAAAAAAGCCGGCAAGCTTCTCGACAGAGCCCTTAAAATTGAGCCGGATAACGTAAAATATTTGGTTGCACGCCTGGAACAACTCCGGGTAGACTCAAAAAATTTCATCATTGACAAGATCCGAGAAGAGAAACGTAGAAAACTCGCGGGGCGGATTCTGAGGCTGGATTCCACCAATGCCTTTGCACATGAGGAATTTGGGAAAGCTTATATCCGTGATTTCTGGCGATTCAGGAACGCATTCATGTTCCCGACTTTTGCGTTTAGGCAGTTCAATGGGGTGGATCCATACGATACTGATCCACTCCTCGGATACCAATCTGAGATCGTAAGTTTCGATCCAACTTCCGGCGGACGTACGCTTGACGTCGTCGATCCTGGTAAGGAACTTCTCGGGCAAGTGTCCTCACCCAACCTTGCTTTTCCGGCAGACGAATTCGATATAGAAACATTGAAACAGCAAGGTGTTCCAGTGCAGGATCTGAGTCGCCGAGCTCTTCGTGCTTACAGTCTTGCCATCAGGCATTTGAAAGCTGCGCTAAAAAGTGATCCTCGAAAACGCACCATATATGACGATATGATGCGCATCTTTGTATTAAAGGGTGAATATGATGATGCGTTGCAAATGCTTCAGCAAATGTATGTTTATTTCCCGGACGACGCAGGTCTCTGGTCGTATCTGGGGCTGGCCCATTATCGAAGTGGAAATTTGGATGCGAGTTCGAAAGCTTTTGAAACGGCTCTCAAATTCATGACGCCGGATGAAAAAGAAGCGTTTGAGGACTTGTCGATTATTCTCCCGAAAAAGGAGGAAGCAAAGTACGACAGCGATAAAGTGTCATATGCGTCGAGGTTTTGGACCAGTGAAGATCCTATGTATCTCACTACTGCCAACGAGCGCAGACTGGAACACTATTCGCGTTTGGTTTATGCAGATCTTCTATATGGAGCGCCAAAGCTGAAATTACGCGGTTGGGATACTAAGAGGGGGCAAATTCTTGTTCGGTATGGCGTACCCAAAACGGACGTCATTATTATGCCGCACTCGACGCGTAGCGTACAGACTGGACTCAATCCAATTGGAGGCAATGCGCCTGATCCCAACGCCTTTGCGACGGCGGACCCAACCCTCAGCGCTTTTTCTAGTAATCCGAGACAACTCGGTAATTTTAAAAGCAAAATGGACGATTTTGAGGAGGCTAACACATACAATGTATGGGATTATGGCGATTTCAGGTTCGTCTTTGAAGACCCATTCCGGAATGGAGAATTTCGTCTCTATAGTCCATCGGCCAAGTCGATAGCAGGAGGGAGCATTCCCCATTTCAATGACTACGCCATTCGGGCAAAAGAAATATTCAGATCGACACCGGAACGATTCGATTATGAATCCCCAGGGCGGCAAATTGAATTGCCTTATCTCGTTGCTTCATTTAAAGGCAAAAATAATTTGACCGACGTTTATGTCAATTACGGCATCCCGGTTCAGCATTATGATCCAAATGCGGAAATGATCGATATCACAGCGAAGGCTGGAATTTTCCTTATTAGTGAAGACAGGGAAATGCTCTTTGAACGACGCCGAACGGTTTACGGATTGCGTACCGATCAGATATTTGATTTCGAGGACACAAATATTTGGATCGACACGCAGGAGATGCAATCGCCACCGGGAAATCAGGAAATATCGGTAGAGTTCGAGACCGCGAGTGGTGGGACATCAGCAGTACAAAGACGTAAGGTGACAGTGCCTACGTATGCTGATGGCGATGTCGCGCTGAGTGACTTGATGCTCGCATATAGAATAGAGGAGGCAGTAGATAAGACCGCAACCGAGCATGCAGATATCGTTCGGGATGGTCTGTCCATTCAGCCGGCTCCCTGGAGTGTATTTTCTCACAAACAACCGATCTATTTCTTTTTCGAGATCTATAATCTAAAGAAGAATCCCGACGGGAAAACGGATTATGAAATTGAAGCCGTTCTTTCACCAAAAGAGAAGGGAAAAGGCATTGGTAAGTTCGTCAAGGGAATTTTCGGTGGCGGAAAAAAAGGTGTATCTATTCGACTGCCGGGCAACGGGACTTCTAGAGACGAAGGACAATATTTAATTCTTGACGCGTCGAAGCAAAAGACGGGCTTATATACCCTTCACATGAAAGTGAAAGATCTCATATCGGGTAAGGACGTGCAATCTCGAACTCAGGATCTCTATTTGGAATAGACACGCGCGAGAACTTTTCTATTACAATCCAGCTCTCACAGCGATTGGGCAATTGCTTTAACTCTCGCATCCATATCCAATACGCGGGCCTTCATTGACGCTTTGAAGTCGATGAATCGTTCCATAAGATGATCGTCCGAGAGCGCCAGAATTTGAATTGCGAGAAGAGCTGCGTTCTTGCTTCCCCCAATCGCAACCGTTGCAACGGGTACGCCACTTGGCATTTGAACCGTGGCTAGGAGCGAGTCCAATCCATTCAAGTGAGATGTTGGGATAGGTATGCCGATTACAGGCAACGGAGTACACCCGGCCAATATACCGGCCAGATGCGCAGCGCCTCCGGCACCGGCGATCAAAACGCGAATTCCACGAGAGCGTGCGGAGTCGGCATAATGTTTCGCCTCATTCGCAGTCCGGTGTGCGGAAAGGACGCTAACCTCGTATGTAATGTCGAACGACTTCAATTCGACGACTACATTCTGCATGATGGGCCAATCCGATTCGCTGCCCATCACAATTCCGATTCGTGGTCCCTTCATTGTTCGGTACTCATTGTTGGGAAAAATACTTTGTCAGCGTGGGTCGTCTCAGGCATATCCCACTTTTCCGACGAAGATCACAGAGGCAAGATCGCTTTGTGATTCGCCGACAACCGGCCGAGATTCACGGATCAAACTCAGGTAAAATGAACGAATCAGTTTTCAACCCTTTAGGAAGGCATCCAATTCAAATTCATCGCCAATCAGGACCTTCCGTGCTTTTGAGCCCTCAAATGGACCGACTATGCCTGCATCCTGCAACTGATCGACAATGCGTGCCGCTCGGGAGTATCCTACTGATAGCTTTCGCTAAAGAAGAGAAACCGAGCCCTGTTAGCTTCGGACGATAATGCGTGCAGCTTCCGCAAATAGTTCATCCTTTCCTGTCGAACCCGAAATGGAAACTGTTCCTACTTCGTCGGCCTCCTCTATGAGCGGGAGCATAAAGGGACCACTACCGGGTTGTGCCCCAATGAACTGTGTCACAGCGTCAACTTCCCTTATCGAAACGAACGGTCCCTGAAGGCGAAGCATGCGGCTGCCAAGCATAAAGAGGAGGTCTCCGTTGCCGACAAGACCTTCGGCACCGTTTTGATCGAGGATCGTTCGAGAATCAGTCTTGGTTGCAACCTTGTATGCAATTCGGGCAGGGAAATTCGCCTTTATCAGACCGGTTATAACATCGACGGAGGGGCGTTGAGTGGCCAAAATAAGATGGATACCAACGGCGCGGGCCATTTGGGCCAGACGGGCTATTGGGCCTTCGATATCTTTGCCGTCCGTCATCATGAGATCCGCCAATTCATCGACGACTACCACAATGTATGGTAGGTGCTTGTGTCCGTCTGATGACAGGAGTTTTCCTTGATTGAATCGCTTGTTGTATTCTACGACTCCGCGAACACGAGCTTTTGACAGAAGATCATACCTTTGCTCCATTTCCTTTTCGCAGCACTTCAAAATCCCCAACGCCTGCATAAAATCGGTTATAATAGGATCATTGCTATGCTGCGGCATGGCTACGTAATGATCTTTGAATCTCGCATATGGCTGGAGTTCTATTTTCTTCGGATCAATTAGGACAAACTTGAGGTGGGATGGTGGAGATGCGTAAAGCAGACCGGCAATAAACGCGTTAAGCCCCACCGACTTACCCGATCCCGTTGCACCTGCGATAAGAATATGGGGCATTTTGGTAAGGTCCTGAATGAATACCTCACCTTCAATCGTCTTACCAATAATGAGAGGCAATTCATATTCAGAATCTCGGAATTTAGCAGTCCCGATGAGATCTCGAATTCGAACAAGTTCACGGTGGCGGTTTGGGATTTCAACGCCAATGGCTGATTTTCCTGGAATCGGAGCAATCATCCGGATTCCGGGGGCAGCCATCGCCATGGCCAGGTCATCGACTAAAGACGTGATACGACTGATTTTTACGCCCGGAGCCGGCGTGAGCTCGTAAAGTGTCACGGTGGGTCCTACAATGGCGTTTATCCCGATAATCTCGATGTTATACATCGAGAGTTTGTCGAGTAGGATCTGCTTATTTTCCTCAAGCTCCGCGTAGTCTATTTTAATGTCGCCGCCTACATCGTCATCCAAGAGATCTAATGGCGGCATTTCAAATCGAATATCAGCATTCTCTACCCCACCGACCTGATCAAGAACGTCCGTCTTTTCTTCCTCAATACGTTCAAGTACACGTAATTCTAATTCCTTCTGAGGTTGTCCCTCTGAGCCACTTCGCTTCGGACCCGTCTCAGATCTCGATGGCAACGATTGGGAATCCGGTTTAGAAGACAGCCTACTTTCGACATTCGATGGCCGTTCTTGAATGCTAGAAATTGTTCCTCTTATTCCTTCACGTCTCTTGGGCGTAGGATCTTGCGAGGATGCGTTTTTTGCGGGTTGGGCCTTCTCCCGAAAATTAACCCGTTCGGCGAGCAAGTCGCTGCGCTGAGTGTGGCGCTCAAGACGGCGCTCCTGAATGGAACTCCATGTCGACGCTATGCCCGATGCTATACTTTGAATACCATCTCCGACGCGATCGACAGAGCGTTGGATATCTTTGTCGATCAACAGAAGTGCTGAAATAGTCAAAGCCAGTAGGATCAAAACAAGTGAGCCGATCGATCCAAATATTTGCTGCATCCAACCAGCAACTCCAAATCCCCAGGTGCCACTCCAATCCGTAAGATCGGTAGCGAGAAAAATACTAAACCAGCCGAGTAGAGATGAGATGAAAAAGGCACAGATAGTTACAAGGACAGAAAGAAGCGGTAGATATAAAAGTGTCTTGTTTCGAAAAAACACATAGCCCCACGCGAAGACAATGGCGGGGAGTATAAGGACAGTATATCCGAGAAAATGCGGAACGAGAAGATTTGCAATTGCAGCACCCAGGATTCCAAGTGCGTTTACTGCATGGTTATTGCCTGGATCGAGAATAGATCTCAGGTTGAAAGCAACAGCGATTCCACTATCAAGAGGCGTATAGGTTACTAGGGCAAGACTTACAAGAATAGCTAGAACCATCAAGATGAGCCCGGCTACTTCTTTCTTGCGTTGTGCTGGCACCAAGGAGGCACTGGCCTTTCGCGACGAGGCTTTGTTGTTTTTTGTCTTTCGAACGGATGATGCCATAAACGTAAATGTAGAAAATTGAATATCCTGTTCCAAAGGTGTTCGATGTTGTACATTTCAGCGCAACACTTCAGATTTTAATGCACCAATTTTGCGGATTCAGAACGGTTTTCGTCTCCGACAAGAAGAGGGGACGCATCGGGAAGTAAAACAATGCGACTATCCTGATAATAGGGGAGGAGCGGTAGAAAATTTACGCGGGAACAGTAGTCAACATCGTCACTCCGCCCTTGTTGGGCAAGTCGCTTTGCGTGATTGGATTGAAGAATCGCTGTAGAAAGTGCCGCTCTATCGTGTCGATATTGGGAAAAGGCAATGTGGGCGGAATCCGATACGTCTTCAGGCTCAAGTCCATCCCAGAGATGATAGAGCATCATGCCGGCACACAGTGTGTCCTCAAGAGAAATTCTATTTAGCCAGCCAGCGCAAATGATATCAACATCGAGTCCGGTCTCTCTCGCAAATTCTATAACCCGATCAGCATTTAAAAACGATCCGATAACGAGATGTTTGCCACCACAAGCGTTTGTAATTGTGCCCGTACCGTTGGTCGTATTTAGAATGATTGTTCGATTCCTTACGGTATCCAGATCATATTCCGATGGTGAATTTCCGAGGTGATACCCTTCGATCTTGTTGCCGCCTCTTTCGCCACCCATTCGATAGCTCGCCTGATCTAAATTCATGGCTATTTTTCCGCCTTCGGCCATGTCCGCAACGGGTACTACGTCACGTGCGCCATTGCCGAGAGCCGTCACTATCGTCGAACTCGTGCGCAAGACATCAATCACAATGACCGTGTGACCTTTTACGTCTTCGTCTGTAACCGTGTGTCCGGTAAGAAAAACTTCTATTTTCATTCGACTGCTCCGATAAAAAACCACCGGTGGTCCGTCACGCTGTTGCGATCCCGTTCCATCGGTATAGAAAATTCAACGGACTCGTTATTCGGATGGATTGCATTTCAAATCTTCGTACAAAAGAAACTGGGAGCATTTAACATCTTGACCGACCAAGCGGCGTACGGAGGCGACCACTGATCTCCTCCCAATTAATGCTCAATCACCGCTTCCGTACTTGATGGAGTGAAGCGTTCGTCACTGATGGATTTCCTGGACTGATTGTTAGCGTATACGGCCACAATGGCAACCCAACACTAAATTGAGCTTGAATACCTAACAAAGGTAATGCTTTGGGCAGGAAATGATGTTCGGTATACGGTTATTTCTTGTGAAATGGGGGCTTTGTTATTCGTGCCGTCATTTTTCGCTTTCCGGCTGAAATTGTGATTGCTTTTCCTTGAGTCGTATAGGCCGGATTATTTTCCACATAACACAGGCCAACCCCTTTTCCCAAAACAGGAGATGGGGAACCACTGGTTACTTCGCCAATTTTTTGACCCTCACTGTTGTGAATCGCGTGTCCATGCCGAGCAATCCCACGGCCTTCCACCACGAACCCGACGAGTTTGCGTTTTGTCCCCGTTGATTTGATTCTGAGTAGTGCTTCTCTTCCAACGAAGTCACCTTTGTCCAGTTTTGTGATCCAGCCGAGACCGGCCTCCAGTGGATTCGTATCAAGGCTGATATCGTTGCCGTAAAGGCTAAAACCAGCTTCAAGACGAAGGGTATCCCGGGCGCCGAGCCCGGCGGGCCGGAGGCCACGAGATGAACCGGCGGCAAGGAGTGCATGGCACACTTCCTCAGCTTTGCTAGCATCGCAATAGATTTCGAGGCCTTTCTCTCCTGTATAACCTGTGTGAGAAAGAATGGCATGATCACAACCGAGAAACGATCCGGGTTTCATCTGGACAAAGTGATAATATTTTATCTCTTCTAAGCAGACATCACTGCTGAGGGACTGGACGATATCGAATGAATTTGGCCCCTGAATGGCGAGGAGTGCCACCTGATCAGAAATATTACTCAGTGTTGCTGCCATGGGGTTATTCTCCTGCATCCAGGCATAATCACCGTCAATGTTTGATGCATTAATCACTAGCATATAACCAGTTTCACGAAGCCGATATACGAGCAAATCATCGACAATGCCACCGTTGGGCTTGCACATTGCCGAATACATTGCACGACCGTCATACAGCTTTGCTGCATCATTCGTAACGAGGTGTTGGACAAAGTCGAATGCGGCCGGGCCCTGGACCAAGACTTCGCCCATATGGCTTACATCAAACAGGCCAGCAGTCGTGCGAACGGCCATGTGTTCATCTATAATGCTGTCATACTGTACGGGCATGTCGAATCCTGCAAATGGGACCATCCGCGCCCCGAGAGAGACGTGGAGATCGTGAAGCGGGGTTTTTTTGAGTGAAGAGGCTTCTGGCATGGCCGCGGTGGGTTCGTTTCAAAAAGGAGGCAATCGAATTCAATCCAAAAATATTGTTTCGTCGGCAATGATACAGGATTGAGCCGTCACGAGTCAACCGAGAACGTGTGAACAGCGGTAAATCATCTTGAACAAATGATGGATTGACTATCCGGAAATTATTTTCAAGGAGCAGACAAGTTGGACGGACAATTGGCAAAAATAATTGATCGCCACTCAACGGAATCTTGCTTCAATACCAAGTTGTTTTAGGATGATGATGGCGCGCTTCGCGGCATTTTTTTGATCGAATCCAAGACGAAAAGTACCACCCGTCCCAATTCGTATTTTTAGTAGTTCAATATCTTTGATATTGAGACCGTTTTCCGATAGAGCGGAAGTAATAAGAGCCAACGCACCGGGCCGATCTGCAACACCCACGAGGATCTCAAAGAGCGGATTGAGGAATCCTTTCGAATCAGACGGAATTTGCACCCTAAGAGCATGTGCTTGGGAAAAGGATTCCCCGACAGATGCAAAATCATCCTTCACTATCCAACTCCGAATGGTTCGAAGCATGTTCGAGAACCGATCGAGGACTTCCACGATAGGTTGCTTATTTTCTGTTAGAATACCTTCCCAAAGATGAAAGGAAGAGGAGGCTATTCGGGTCATATCGCGAAACCCGCCAGCTGCGAGGTCCAGAAACGGCTCCTTCTCTGACATCCGATTTTGAACAAGATTAGTAAGTAGTACTGCAAGTATTTGAGGCAAATGACTTACTGTGGCAGCAATCCTATCATGAACTTCAGCATCCACAATGAGAATTCGCGAACCGAGCACGGACAATAATTCCAGGAAGACCTTGATTCTGGCTGAATCCATCATGGGCAAGACCCTGGCCGACGGGCAAAGGACAAAAGTGGCATTCTCGAAGAGGTAAGAATTTATTTGCTCAATGCCACTGTGTTCGGATCCCGCCATTGGGTGGCCGCCAATAAAAAGCGCGGAATAAGGCAAACAATCGTTGGCGGTGATTTCAATGAGACGTTTAACGGATCCGGTATCCAAGACAATGGTGTCAAAGTTCAATATTGGAGCCAGTTGCTTCATTAGCTCACTATTCGTCTGCAATGGTGCTGCGAGGACGATTACGTCTGCAGACCGGACAGCTTCAACTATCGTTGAAGCGGCCGCATCAATGGCCCCTAATTCTAAGGCCCGATTCAAGACATCAGGGTAATCAAAACCAGTGATAAAGATTTCTGGACGACGTTCTTTCCATATTTTACCCAGAGACCCACCGATTAGACCTACACCAAGAATGGCAATCCGATTTATCATGTGCGAAGAAATAATGGCGGCTATTGTGAAAAGGGGCACGCAACCGTTAGGTTACGGCTGACGGTATCAACCGGAATTGATCAATCCCGAAACTCGGCAATACATCAGAAAATAACGCTCCTGACACACAACATTATGCGAACAGCCCTCGTGCATGAATGGCTTCCGGTTTTCGCTGGGGCGGAACGCGTTTTGGAGCAAATGATCCGGGTATTTCCGGACGCCGACCTATACAGTCTGTTCGAATTCCTCCCTGAGGGGCAAAGGGATTTTCTACAGGGGAAAGAAGTGCGGACGTCCTTTATCCAGAAATTACCTTTCGCAAGAACAAAGTATCGATATTATTTACCTCTATTACCGCTTGCAATCGAACAATTCGATTTATCAAATTATGAGGTCGTAATTTCCCAAAGTTATGGAGTTGCGAAAGCAGTTCTTACCAACGCTCGACAGCTTCATATCAGCTATATTTGTTCACCTGTCCGATACGCATGGGATTTATACTTTCAATATTTGAAAGAATCCGGGATAGAAAATGGATTTCGATCGGTGCTTGCCAGGCTAATCCTTCATTACATCCGGTTGTACGATGCTGCGACAGCGAATAGAGTAGATGTCTTTGTTGCCAATTCCCATTTTGTCGCTCAAAGAATTCAGAAAATCTATCGTCGACAAGCTCATGTCCTCTATCCTCCAGTAGACATAGACGGTTATACATTGGAAAGCGGGAAGTCTGATTACTACTTTACCGTTTCACGTATGGTACCGTACAAACGAATTGATTTGATTGTAGAGGCCTTCAAGTCTATGCCTCAAAAGAAACTGGTCGTGATTGGTGATGGACCAGATATGCAGAAAATTAGAAGGAAAGCGGGGCCAAATGTGACGCTAATGGGGTACCAACCTTTTGCGGTCTTAAAGGAGCAGATGGCCCACGCCCGGGCGTTCATTTTCGCGGCAGAAGAAGATTTTGGCATTGCACCCGTAGAGGCTCAAGCATGTGGGACGCCTGTAATTGCATTCGGCAAGGGAGGAGTTAGAGAGACTGTAATTCCTAACGAGACCGGATTATTTTTCGAAGAACAAAGTATTTCGGCGATAGTGGAGGCTGTCGAAAGGTTCGAGCGTGGAAAAAATCAATTTGAACCTGAAAGAATCAGGATGCACGCCGATAAATTCTCTCGGGACCGGTTCAAACGTGAATTGTCCAATCTTGTGGAGCAGGAATGGCACAATCATAATACCCGCCGTAATGTTTAGCATGCAAAGGAATTGAGACGGGTCCCCAATGATACCGAGATGTGAAGCAAAATATCAGGCATTTGAGGATGGGACGCAAGATGTTAGATGTTGTAACACTTTTGTGATAAATGAATCAAGATTTTGTATCTTTGTGCCGAGAGGAGGGCCAAGTCGGTTGGACAAAGCATTCCTTTGTTCCGGTTTTTTGAATTGTCGCAGTGGACCGACTAGTTGCCCAGCAAGGTGAATTTATTCGGAGCCTTCGCTTTTTGAGGTATAGTAGCTTTTTCGGGTCTATTGTCGCGGTATCGTATTATTAATTGGAACGATAATGGTAGCTAGGTACAGTTAGTAGGGATGTATCCCAAAATGATATGCGTAGCCGTCCATAATTAGTTTGAATCCACCCTTTGGACCGCTGCCAGGAATTGACCACTTCTGCATTAGAAGACAGGAGTAATCGAAAAAAGGCCCATGATCTTTGCCAGAAAGGTTTTTCTCTGACGAGTGATTTGATTAGTGTTGTCAAAACTGAAACCCCTAAAAGAAGAGATGACAGTCTACACCCGCGAGGGGAGAATGTTAGCTCGCCCAAGCTTTATTTCACCTGATCTGTCGAACGCGACAGCACCCGAGGACGATGAGGCAATTATCGATCTCGATAAGAGAACATTGGTACATTATTCTTTAAGCGCGCAGTCGACGTAATTTGCGCAATCGTAGGGATCATTGCTCTTTTCCCCGTTTTCCTTATCGTTGCCCTTTTTATAAAGTTGGAATCTGCAGGTCCGTTATTTTTTCGGCAGAAGCGGCTAGCTAAAGGTGGGGGGCATTTCAATATGCTCAAATTTCGGAGCATGTATGTTGATGCGGATGAAATGTTGATTGCATTGCTTAAGGAAGACGCTGCCCTCCGGGAAGAATACACGCATTTCCATAAACTAAGAAATGACCCACGAGTTACGGCTATTGGGAGAATCATTCGAAAATATAGCATTGACGAATTCCCGCAATTATGGAATGTGTTGATCGGGGAGATGAGCTTAGTCGGGCCGAGGCCCTATCTTCCCGGGGAATTATATAAGATGCAGGGTAGGGGTGCGCGCCATATTTTGAGCATCCGGCCTGGTCTCACGGGTCTGTGGCAAACCGGTGGAAGGAGCAGATTAACGTTCCTGAGGCGACTCGAGCTTGATGTTGAATACGTACAGAGTTGGACCGGTTGGTTGGATTTAAGGTTACTGGTACGAACAATTCCGGTCATCCTTAAGGGTGAAGGCGCAAGTTAGATTTTGTATCTTCGGAACGATCACATCTCGTAGTGAAGTTCGCCTATTTAAGGCCTTTTCTCTGAGATACAGTCTTGGTAATTCTCCCGGCCAAGGTGGAAAGACGACGGTTTCAAACAAGATCGTGCGATACAGCGTTGTAACATGCTGAAAACGAGCATACAAGTAACAATCTGAGGTGTATCATTCAGTCCTAGCAACTGATCTTGGCTTAAACGGAGCAAACACGTTATTCGTTCATATGGTTAATCACCTACGGGTGACGTGATATATTCGTTCAGGTATCAAATCAATTGATCCGTTCCACCACATTCAGCCTCCCGGAGGTAATGTTCCACCATGGAAGCGCCAATCGCAGATAATTCGAAACGAGGAGATCCGTATCCTCCGCCGATTCGAGAACATCAGGTAAATCTTGTCGAAATATTGACGGCGATTCGCCGGGGAAAGTGGATTATTTTATTTGCCTTTGTAATAATCATGGGAGGAGTTGCGGCCTATACGTTTTTTGTTGTGCCGGAATATGAGACGTTTAGTATTGTAAAAGTCGACACGCAATCGGCTTCCTCGCTCTCGAGTGTTCTTACCTTCGGAACAGAAGATCGGGGCATGAACAATGAACTTGAATTTTTGAAAGTATCGTTTCCCCTAGCGATGCGCGTTGCCCAGCGCTTAAGAGCACTAAAGACTGATACCTCCGGTACCCCGCTTCCAATTCTTATGAATACAACGGGCGACAGTCTTTCCAATGAACAGATCGCTGGCGCACTTCTACGTCAGAAAGTAGTGTTTTCACTCGCCGGCGATCGCGTCGACTTAATTCGAATCACGGCTAACAGCACGACGCCTGGTGAGGCTGCGCTTCTTGCTGAGATGTATGCTACGGAATATCAAGCATATAGCAAGCAGTTGAGCCGACAAAGTATAACGGCGTCAAAAAAATTCTTAATGGTACAGCAGGAGAAGCGGAAGGCAGAACTGGACTCTCTTGAGACGCAGATAGCCTCATTTATGAAAAAGGAAGGCATCGTTGCACTTGAAACGGAAAGCACATCTCTAGTACAACAGCTCTCTCAAATGGATGCAGATGTCGAAGAGACCCGGGTTGATTTGGAGCTGGCACAAGCTTCGAAGAAGGCTATGGCTGAGGAATTGGAACGGATAGAGCCCGGTTTGGCATCTAGAATTTCATCGGACGTTGAAACTCGCATCGAAGATCTTCAGAAAAGAATTGCAGCTCTCGATACGGAGGCCGAGGAGTACTATTCGAACAACCCCAAGCTTCGAGGTCATGAGTCAGACGAACCAAAGCTTGCAACCATTATTTCCCGGAAGGCAAGCTATCAAAAAGAGTTAGATGTAAAGGCCGCGAAATATACAGCAGAAATTTTGGCCGCAGGCGTGGTTGATGCGCGCGTTGGTGGTGGCGGATTAGACAATATTGTATCACTGAAAAATGATATTGTAAAGAAAACAATTGAAATACAGGGACTCAATGCAAAACTGCAGGCGTTGCAAGCTCGACTCGCAGATCGTGGGACCCGGCTGGAAGATCTCCCGAGAAAGACTATCCAACTTGCCCAGCTTCAGCGAGCAAGTCAGTCTGTCGAAAAACTCTACGACTTTCTCGTTGAGAAGCTTCAGGAAGCTCAGGTTGCAGAAGAATCTGAACTTGGATACGTTTCTGTTATTCGCGATGCACTGATTCCACAGAAACCGGTTAGGCCAAACAATCCTCAGAATATGTTACTAGGTTTGTTGGTTAGTCTGGTTTTCGGGATAGGATTGGCCTTTCTTCGGCAGGCTTTGGATCACCGAATCCATCAACCAGAGGATTTGATGAGCATGGGCTTGAGTATAATTGGCGTTGTACCTCGGTTTGACCGAGTTGTCAAAAAGGAGTTGGGCGGAAAAGAAATCGTCTCAATCGATGGACGAGATTACAATACCTCCCTTATATCACTGTATAACCCGCTTTCTCCGATTACTGAATCGTATCGTGGCATCCACGCGAATATTCAATTTTCTAGGCCGGATGCCATTATCCAGACTATTTTGATAACGAGCACCGAACAAGGTGAAGGGAAAACGGTGACGGCAGTAAATTTGGCAATCACAATGGCCAGATCAGGTCGGCGAACGCTTCTTGTGGATGGCGACTTAAGAAATCCTTGTGCGCACCTAATGTTTTGTAGTCCGCAGGAGCCTGGACTGACCGAATTGCTCTTTGAGTCGTCATTCGAAATGGAAAAATACAAAACGGATATTCAGAATCTCTTTTTTCTACCCGCAGGAAAGACTGCGCCGAATCCTTCTGAATTAATGGGATCGAAAAAGATGCGTGATTTGATGGGCATGTTTAAAGATTCATTTGATTACGTAATCATTGATTCTCCGCCCGTTCTTAGAGCAACGGATTCCATTCTGGTCTCGACGCAATGCGATGCGACGTTGTTGGTTGCTCGTGCGGATTCAACACACCGTATTGCCCTTGAACGCTCGCTAGAGTCGTTAGCCAATGTTGGCGCAAAGGTCATTGGATGTATTCTGAACTTTTTTAATGTTTCGTCAAAGGGATACGGCCATGGTTATGGATATGGGTACGGATTTTATGGCTATGGTGATGAGGGAGAAAAGAAAACGAAAAGAGGTATTCGTGTGGCTGAGCCTAGAAAGAAGATTAAAGGATAGGACAGATCTTACTCATAACTAATGAAAGCAATTACTGTTTATCTTGCCCTTTGTATAATATCAGCAGTTACCGCGTTATCACAGGATGTTCCTGATCAATCTCGCCCGGTGACTTATTTTAAGCATGTTGACCCAGGTCAGCCTTCTATCATCGTAAACGTTTGGGGCGACATCAATGCCGCCGGTAGATATGAGGTTCGGGAGGGTACTGGCCTTTTGGAGTTGATATTTCTTGCAGGCGGGCCCGGCGAGAAAGTCCAGAATTCAAGAGAACATAGGCATTCGGACATATTGCTGTCCCGGAAAGAAGGCGATGTATGGAAGTTGATAACTAGGCTGCCATTGGATGACCTTATGATGCCCACCCAACCCGATGTGGGGCTTCAAAATGAGGACATTATTAAGATTGAAACGCATGTGAGCGCTGGATTCAGTTGGAAGGACGCGTTGACGATTATTGGAACCGTAGGCACCTTAGCGCTAATCGGTGATCGAATCTTGAAGTAGTGATCACATCTAGTCTCCTAATAGTACAGTATCCTGAAAGGCGATGCACTTGTGAAAGGTTTGCCTTTGTCGATACCCTACAATGTGCCATGGTCATCGTTCGGAGCTGATACAAGACTCCGAATGGGCGAGTTCATTTGTTTCGCTAACCGGAAGCATCCACGATATAGCTATATAATTGAAAATTTAGATTATTAATGTTCACATGGAACGAGTTTCTATACCCGGGGGGCGTAATTGACAGCAGATGCAAGACGTAAATAAAAGGGCAAAGTCCGGAATTCGTGTCTTGCTCATGCGCCAAGGAGTATTGCAGATATTCACGTTCGCAGGTGGTATTGTACTTGCTCGGATCCTTGATCCAGCAGACTTTGGCTTATTTGGAATCACCTCATTTCTGGTCAATATTCTCGCCCTGTTTGCAGATTTCGGAATGTCCCCGGCATTGATTCAACGTCGGAGAGAAATCAGCGACTTCGATCTGCAGGTCGGGTTTACAATGAAGCAGATACTCGTGTCCTTCATTGTCATCTGTCTCTGGCTCATTGCGCCTTGGCTTGCCAGTTTTTATCCCACAGCTGAAAAGGAATTAGTCTGGCTCGTTAGGGCTATGGCTTTTATTCTTTACCTTAACACATGGCGGTCGATTAGTGCCATACAACTCGAGCGTACACTGAGGTTTGAAAAACTAGCCATCGTAGAAATTGTCGAAGGCCTGAGTTATCAAATTATCGCGGTAGGAATGGCCGTTTTTGGATTTGGCGTCTGGAGTTTAATCTGGGCAGTATTAGCCAGAGGTATACTGGGCACCATCTTGGTATTCGTTATCGCTCCTTGGCGTGTCAGACTCGTGTTTGACCGGAAAATAGCTTTCGAATTACTCCGATTCGGGGTACCATTTCAACTTCACAGAATAATTGGGAATATTAGAACGTGGGTGACCCCTACCCTTGTAGCATCGTTGATAGGACCCCAGGCTGTAGGCTTCTTGATGTGGGCATCAAGTAATGGTCGAAAACCACTCACAGTTGTTCAAAACGTCGTACGCGTATCACTTCCGCATTTTTCCCGCATCCAGGATAAGCCAGACGATATCATGCGCATCCTTGCGCAATACGTTATGTATTTTCTCGTTTTATGTGGTGCATGGTTTGCACTATTGTCAACCACCGGTCGCGAACTCGTCGAAGTCGTCTATACAGCAAAGTGGTTGCCTGCCGTTCACGCACTCGTCTTATATGCAATATTGCTGAATCTCAATGCCGTGAGTTGGATAATAAAAACGGCCTTAACAGGTACCGGAAGAGTAAAATACGTTATGTATGTAACAATGCTGACGACGCTAGTGAGCGTTGTACTTAGTATTGGACTCGTTTTAAGCATTGGATTTATTGGCGTTCCAATTGCTGAGGTTGTTAGTATGATACTGGCGGTGCCTATTCTTGCCGCCGGATTCGGAACGAGCGCAGCACTTAAGATATTTAGGCCTTCAATATGGATTGTTGCCCCGGTCGTTGCGTCATTCGTAATTGGATCGTTGTGGCTTCTTATTCCGATGGAATCAACGTTTATCGCATTTTCCGCGGCACTTATGACAATGGTATCTTACATACTTGTGTCGTGGGTGTTGGGCCCGGCATTTTTACGAGACAAAGGGAGGAAGTATATTGAACTTCTGGCGCAACGCTTATCTAACTCTAGGCAAATCAGTCAATAACTGTAAGTAGCCGGGTGATTGTCGGCAAGGGGAGCATAAATGCACAAAACAAATACAATATTAATATTTAATCATATACCTAAAACAGCCGGAAGTACGTTTAGAAATATCTTGTGGCGTCAATATGGCTCCCATAGAGTATTCTTTTCCATGACGCCAGTCAATCACCAGGCCCGGCTTAATGAGTTGAGTATCAGGTTGAATAAAGGAGATGACATTCGTGTATTCGTTACCCATGCTGGTTACGGGGTGGACAAGCATTTGCCGAACAGCTACCAATACGAATACGTGACGTTTCTGCGAAGCCCAATAGAACGAGTCATCTCTGGATATGCCATGTTTCTCCGACAAGGGAAAGTTGCCCAAGATCTCAAATTGTCTGATTTTGTTCGCCTTTATCCTAAGCCGGGCTGGAACATGCAAACGTCCTTTCTTTCTGGGTATTTTCTTAGCTGTCACTTGGAGAACAAGGTTCCACTGCAAGAAGCGTTCACGGTAGACATGTTGGCCCAAGCAAAATCAAATTTGGAATTGCATGCAGTCGTTGGGCTTACTGAATGTTTCGACGACTCTCTTCTATTTCTACGTAGACGTTTCGGATGGAATTGGCCCTCACTCGTATATTCGAGCACAAATATTGGTACTAATAAGGCATCCGTTGATAAGTTTTCGGATGCCACAATACAATTTGTGCTAGATCATAACCAATTAGACATGGAGCTCTATGCGTATGCAAAAACATTGTTCGGAAGACAGACTGAGAATTATGGCCCGAGGTTAAAGCGTGATAGGATAGTCCTTTCGGCAATGAATAATGTATTATCATCGGCTCTACAAAAATCGGCCCCAGCAGTGCGTGTTCTTGTTAGAGGTTACAGAAAATGGATTCGCAACTGATAGATTAATTGTATGACCATAAATAGGAATATTAATTGGGACCGATACTTTACCCGGGAACCCCAAATTAAACGCCCGAATTTCTTTCTAGTGGGGGCTCCAAAATGTGGTACGACGGCCTTGCATAAGTATTTATCAAATCACCAAGATATATTCATGGCGAAGAAAGAACGTCATTATTTCGGAAGCGATCTGAGATACCCAGGTTATTCTGGGCTTAGATGTGATCCGAACTGGTATGTGGACTGCTTTGCCGACCAACGAGGAGAGTCAAGAGTGGGGGAAGCCTCAGTATGGTATTTGTACTCACAGGTTGCCGCACGGGAAATACGAGAATTTAATCCCAATGCGGATATTATTGTGATGCTGAGAGACCCAGTAGAGATGCTCTATTCACTGTATCACATGTTTATTTGGGTAAAGGACCTTTCCCCGGGTGGAGTGATAGACGCGAAGTCAAAAAAGGTGCTCTCATTTGAAGACGCTATATCTGGTGAGCAAGAGCGGAAACGTCAATTTGTGGCCTTAACTAATGACCCATCAACTAATTATAATAGCGAAATAGAAAGACGTCTGTTTCATTCAGAGGTGGCCATGTATTCACAACAAGTAAAGCGATATATAGACCTATTTGGAAGGGACCGAGTACATTTTGTAATATACGATGATTTTAAACGTAATACCCAAGATGCAGTTGACGCGGTATTGTCTACACTGGGTGTTGAATCTGAATCACAAAACACATATGACGTTGTAAATAGTAATAGAAACATACGCTTTTCGTGGCTCCATTATACGCTAAAGACTCATGATTCGCTCGGGATATTACGTAGGAGCGGCAGGGTTTTGGTTCCAGTCAAAATTCGTAAACGTATTCATCGGAGTCTTATGGAATTTAACGTAAAGAGACAAGAACGTTTGCCAATGAGACCCGAAACCAGACAATATTTGCGTAAGAAATACCAGGTAGATATCGATACTTTGAGTAGTCTAATTGATCGGGATCTTACTCGGATCTGGCAATGATGAAACCATCTTTATTTGTAATAGGCAATTCGAAAAGTGGCACGACTGCCCTTTATCATTTTTTGAGCGAGCACCCGAATATCTTTATGTGCTCACCCAAAGAGCCAAATTATTTTGCCCGGGATTTTTGTCGAGATCCGAATCCCAACGGCGCCTTTCATCAGCTCTCTGAGATGGAATATATCAACTTGTTCAGGAAGGCGGTTCCAGGCCAAACGTGCGGTGAATCGAGTGCCTGTTATTTTTATTCGCAAGAGGCCGCAAAAGGAATCAGCTCATATAATCCGGATGCCCGTCTGATCGTTATGTTACGTGAACCGGTATCGTTTCTTTACTCTTACTATTGGCAGTTGCGCAAGAACCCGCGCACTGAGGGCGAAGTCGTGCGTTCATTTGGTAATGCATTGGCGCTAGAAGCTCGGCGGGAAAATGGATCAGACATCCCTCGCAAGTGTCTTGTGCCCGAGTTATTGTTTTATTCGAGGCGTATAAAATATGCGGATCAGCTAGTCCGGTTGTACAAGTATTTTCATCGGTCGCAAATAAAAGTCATTATTTACGAAGACTTTAAGGAAGATAATCAGTCGGTATTCGAATCCGTGCTCCGATTCCTTGGCCTTGACGATTCGTTTCGGCCGGCCATCCGGTTGTATAATCAGGGGACTGCCACACGATCAAGACTTCTGAAGCGTCTGGTTCACGACGCTAGTCATGGAGTCGGATGGGGGGCACCAATAAAGGGGCTTGCTAAGCAGGTAGTGTCGGAACGGCTTCGGAAAAGAATAACTTCTGTCGCCGTTGACAAGCTTGTTTTCTCGAGGATTCCGAAAATAGACCCTATTCTTAAGGTGGAGTTGATGGCCGAATATAGGGACGAGGTGGAGAAGACAGGTTTGATTCTCGGGAAAGATATGCTTCAAAGATGGGGCTACAAGTAAAGTATGAACAAGGCCGTCGCACCAGCAAGCTCGACGAGTCAGATTATCTCGTGTCGAGCCGCCTACGGTAGAGGCGGTTTAGGTCTTCATTTCTCACAGGTCGTGGATGAGGCACGGGAAACTGGCCGCTTGGATAAGTATTATTCTATTTCCCCGTCAAAGGAAGATCCTGATCGCGGGTGTCGGGTATCTTTGCCCATGCTTTCTGCATTGTTTAAGTTTAGTCCATTACGGTTCAGCCAGAGCAGTCGAAATTATGTTGCTGGAGAATATTTTGATCGAAGAGTAGCCGGGCTCCTTCGATCACCCGTTGAGAACTTTACGGGTTTTGTCGGGAAAGCGTATCATAGTTTCCTCACGGCAAGACGGTTGGGGGCAGTTGAACTTCACTTACACGTCGGAAATAGCCATGCTTCAAAAATAAGAAAACGGCATCGTGAGGCCACGAATAGCTGGGGACTAGAAAGGAGCTGGATGAACGCTAGGCAGGAAGCAAAATCATGTCGGGAGTACGAATTGGCCGATATTATCTATGTTAATTCTGAATATACACGTAGTTCATTTATTGAGGCGGGTTTTGCAGAATGGAAACTAAAGAGATACAATCTCAAGGTATCGACTCGCTTCAATCGGCCTCGAGAAATTCCGGATGACGAGGTATTCCGGATTGTGTATGTTGGCGCGATCAGTGTCGGAAAGGGAGTCCCCGTATTGCTGGAGGCATTTTCAAGAATGAAGGCTAGAGACATACGCCTGTATCTCGTAGGCGGATGGTCTTCGAGGGCCATGAAAACGTATATGCAACAATGGATGGCTAGGGATAGGAGAATAACTGCCGCGCCCGGAGATCCGCTTCCGCTATATTTAACGGCCGATGTCTGTGTGCACCCCACATATGAAGACGGCTTTGCATACGCACCTGCCGAGGCAATGGCTTGCGGGCTGCCGGTGATCGTGACGGAGGATACGGGCATGAAAGAACTGATTACCGAGGGCGAAGACGGTTTTATTGTCCCGACGGGTGACGTTGGCGCACTTGTTGATAGACTGGAATTTCTATATGACCATCGGTAGTGATAAATCCGAGGGCTATGTTCAATAACATTTGACGGATGGCAAAAGAGAACAAAAAGCCAGCACGATTCTTTTTCGGCCACCACAAGTGTGCCACTGGATGGATAGATAGTATCCTTCGAGAGGCGTGTTTTCACTTAGGTTGGCGTTTTGGAATCGTTCATCACGGGTCCGATATTGCTCCATACGGATCATTGCTATCCTATTATGAAAGGCGACAAACGGACCTTTTGGCGTTTACAAATGCCGAAGCTGACTTAGTAGTTGCGGGTGGGGCGGGGCTGCTAGGATTTCACGTTGTTCGCGACCCTCGAGACGTTGTCGTGTCCGGCTATTTCTCTCATCGTTATAGCCATCCAACGGACCGGTGGCCGGAATTAGTTGCCCATCGAAAACAGTTAAACGAATGCTCAAAAGAGGAAGGACTGCTTCTCGAATTAGAGTTCAGTGAACAATTCTTGGATCCCATGGCAAGGTGGCAGTATGATTCGAAAAATATACTTGAGCTGAGGCTAGAAGATATTAGTGCTTCTCCGCTAGATCAATTTATGAAGATCTTAATTCACCTAAAACTGATTGATGACCGTGACGAAATACGACGAGTTTCTTGGTCCGATCGTCTTCAAATGAAAGCAAACGTGCTCAACCAGCGGGGTAGGAGATTCACGCCTTTCCACTTACCGTTGTGCCCTGTTCGGTTTCCGATGGAACGTTTACCAACTGCAATTTTGCCTCGTATTATTGAGGGAAAGAGTTTCAGCAAAATGTCGGGCGGGCGAAGCCGAGGGCAAGAAAATGTCAAGAGCCATTATAGAAAGGGTACGCCGGGAGATTGGCGAAATCATTTTTCCGACGAGAATATTCGGGCGTTCAAGTCTCGATACAACGGTCTATTGCTTGAGCTTGGATATGAACAGTATGAGGACTGGACTTGAGGGATAAAAAGAGAATATTATTCCTCGCGCCTTGTCAACTTGATCCCCACAAAGGCGCCGCGAAGATGCTGATGGAACTCGCGGAAAGTATGGAGGCATACGGGTGGGAATATACGATGATGGCTGCACCCAACTTTGGCGACGATAAAAAGCAGGCTGGATCAAATATCGGAGCCTATCTAAAGGATAATGCTCAAAAATACGACGTAATAGATTACGATTATAAATTCGGATACTTCCAACGAAAACGAATACATCGTAGCACACTCCTAGTTGCGAGAGCCCAACTATTGTTGCATCATTATGTATATAGTCCATGCCCCCCGCTCGCGGTTGACCCATTGGTTATGCAGACATTAAAATATCAAGTCGACAAATTCAGAAAGTGGCGAACACTACCAGGCCTTGATAGGAATTTATCGGAAGCAGATCTTGTGAGCGTGCTCAATCGCCAAGCCAAGCACGACCTCATTAAGCGGGGAATATCATCTCAAAAGATCGTCGTATTACCCAACGGGATGAATTCGGAAAATCGAGCTGGTTTTAGGAAGATTTCGAGCGATCTTCCACAGGACCCTCTGATTGCTTTTATTGGTATGTTTGGGCCCCGCAAGGGATCTATAGAGATGCCGAAATTAGTAAGACTCATACGGCAAGCAAAACCGGATGCGCGTTTTCGGCTCCTTGGTACCTTGGGTATCTTAAAAACAAAAAGGGAGGTCCTCGAAAGATTTGATCTAGTATCCAGACCTCAAATTGAGGTCGTTCCCAGTTATGATGCTTCGGAGTTGCCAGGGTTGTTGGCCGAGTGTTCCCTTGGCTTTTTCCCTTCCTATGCGGAGGGATTTCCTCTCGGTGTTATGGAAATGTTGGCGGCATCTCTTCCGGTCGTTGTTTATGATGTGCCCGGAGCCCCGGAAATGCTGCCATCAGAATGGCTAGTACCCGTAAAAGATTACCTATCGATGGCCAGAAAAATAACATGGTGGCTAGATAACCCGGCGACGCTTCAAGAAGATCGTATTACGGCAAGAAAGAATTCAGAGGCATTTGTCTGGAATGAAATCGCTCACAAAACGGACGTTATTTATTCGAATGCCCTTGAAGCGCGAAGAGATAGCCGAAAGATAGATTAATGAATAAAACGATATTAAATTTATTGTTGGGGTTGACGGGGCTTTTGTTGTGCATTGGCCTGGTCTCGTTCTGTTTTGAAGATCACGTTGTGCCCTCCTCGTTCAAGTCGCTGAAAAATGTTGTAACCAATTCGGGGGCGGCGGATGGAATTCCAATTTTGTTCAATCTACAAAAGCCTGGTTATGTTACGCTGGTCATTGATGATGGACAGGGGAGAAGAATTCGAAATCTAGTTTCAAATAAATATTTCACGTCAGGTAGACATGAAATCTATTGGGATGGCTATGACGAAGGAACGCCATCGAATTATGAAAGGAGAAATGTTGGTATGACGTATCAAATCACTCGGCATAAAGTGTCGGATGGCGTATATCATATATCGGGCTTGACCCATGACAAGATTCTACTACGATACGAATTGTCCGTTCAGAGTCCCGGCAGGCCTCCCTGGCACACGGTTGATGGATCAGGTGCCTGGTTAGCGGACCATTCTCCTCCTTCAGATGTGCTGTTCCTGCCGGATGGATCACCGTTTGGCAAGAAGCCCCAACTAATGGTATCCGCACCTGTAGCCGAAGCAGGGCATTCCCTCATGTGGCTGGATGAATCTGGCCGAAAGATCTTCGGGAGAAAGATCGGATGGGAGGGAGGAAATGCCCTTGCCCGGGACCTTGGTAAAGAGAAGGACCAAAATATCTCAGCCTACTGCCTCTCCATTCGTAAAGGGAAGCGTCTGTCACTCTTTGCGATCAAAAACAGCGGAGAGCAGGAGATCGTTTTCCAAACCCAATTGGAAAAAGTCTATGATCGGCGTTCAGGCACGTCGCTAGCTGTTTTCAATGGTCGAGCTGCGATTAGCCTGCCTATTGAGAATACGATTCTATTAATTGATGTCAGCAGCGGACGAATCATTTCGCGTATCGCAATAGAGCAACCTCGAGGGCTTCTTGCCTCGTCGTCTGGAGGATTACTTGTCGTCAAAAACAAGGAGGTATGGAATTACACGATAGATTGGCAAGCTGGCCGAGTTTTGGCAAAGACTGTTTTAATCTCTAAACATCTCGAAGCACCCCAGCAATTGACACGAGATAACGAAGGTCGGATTTATGTTTCTGATTGGGGCGGAAGTCACCAGGTGAAGGTTTTTGATGTCGACGGTCATTTTGTGAGGGAAATTGGGCATCCGGGTGGACCGGTAACTGGACGTTATGATCCTCTTAGGATGCGATACCCAAATGGCGTTGCGGTCGACGAGTTGGGGCAGTTATGGGTTGCGGAGATCAGCTATGTCCCAAAAAGAATCAGCGTGTGGCATGTTGCAGGGGCATATATTCGCGCCTTTTACGGCCCTCCAAAATATGGAGGGGGGGGAGCAATTGATCCACGTGATTCAACCGTGGTCTACTATGCTACCGGCGGTTCGAGACGAGGGGTCGGTCGGACAAGTGAAAAAGCGGGCATTGCCTTTAAGCTCGATTATTCTTCAGGGAAATCCGTGCCGTCAAGTATCTATATGCAGACCTCGAAGGAGGATCTTGTTACAGACCTTCCATCTATGGGCCCAGAACAGCCCGTCTACATTGGGAATCGACGGTATCTTGTGAACACCTTCAATCAATCTGCCCAAGGCATGAAAAGCGTTGTTGGGATATGGCGCTGGAACGACGACGAAACTGTGACGCTTGTATCCGTTGTCGGATATCATGGCAATAGTAAGAACCATTCTTGGTTGGCTTTGAATCGGCCTGAAATACGGTCGCATTGGCCGAAAGGCTCCACTGCCAGAAAATTGTTCTTTGCGTGGTCGGATTTGAACAATGACGGGCGAATCTCACCTAACGAGATACAATACAAAACTGTAAAACGAGGACAGGGACTGGTTTCGGTTGGTCGTGGTTTGGAGGTTAATACGTCTTGGTTGACGACTATTGACCCGCCATCCGTTCGCCCTGACGGTGTGCCTGTATTTGACCTCGATTCATGGCGGGCGTCAGGAGATGTCAACCGCGCTGATGCTGATATCTTACAGACCGATGATGGGTGGCTCATCCACGCAGGTGGACCCGTTTCCGGATTCCGGCATGGTGAGCGAAAATGGATATACCATAGTCAATGGTATAGGCGTGCTCCGGCTCCCGCGCCTGGGAAGCCCGGACAATTAATCGAGACATCGCGAATTATTGGCTTTGATGCCCATCCAACGAAGGGGCAGGCAGGAAGAATATGGGCGCTCGCAAGCGATAAAGGAATGATCTATCTGTTCACCACCGATGGATTATTCCTTCAGGCTGTTGGAGGCGACTTGCGTAAGGAGCCACTGCTTCGGAGCAAGGGTATTCATCGAGGGGACTTGATGGAGGATTTTAGTTTCGATGAAGAGGATTTTTGGCCGACGCTTAGCCAGGTTGAGACTAATGGAGCAATTTATCTCCTTAGCGGCAAAGAACACTCAAGCGTCTTCCGACTCGAGGGGTTCTCCTCCGTTCGGCGTATTGACGCGGGAACGATCCACGTAGACAGATCTGTCCTGTCCAAATTACCCGAGCCAAAACCCGATCGGAGTCGATCGCAAATTCGCCGTCGGCTTTCCATTGTGCAAGCGGCCATTGCCCCTACCGCCGATGGTGATTTAAGCGAATGGGGCGACGCGCAGTGGAATGATATAGATGAGACCTTGGGGATGTCGGCGGCCCTTATGGTTTCGAATGACCACCTCTGGGTGGCCTTTCGGACTAGAAATTCGTTCGTCCTGCAAAACAACGGAGCCGATGGCTGGCAATATCTTTTCGCCTCCGGGGGAGGACTAGATATCCAGCTTGCTCCTCGTCTTGGCCGCAATTCACCAAGGCGTCAGCGGAAAGGAAGTAGGGAGCAAGCTACAAATGGTGGGATTCGGCTATTTGTTACGCGGCTTCGTGACCCAGTAGATGGCCCAGTCAAAGCGATCTTATTTAAGAAGATTACGGACCATCCGAGAGGCGGGGAATTTACCTATTCGTCGCCAATAGGGCAGGAATCCTTTGCAGACGTCTCTGACGTGAGTGGCGACGTCACATTAGGCCAACACGACGGAAATTATGAAGTTGGTATTCCGTTGAGCCTATTAGGTCTTCCCACGTCGGGAATCAGACAGCTTATGGGAGACATCGGTATTTTTTTGGGCAACGGTTCAGACACGACGCGAAGACTCTACTGGAGTAATAAAACGGAAACGATGGTGTCCGACATTCCGACAGAGAGTAGGTTATATCCTGAATATTGGGGCATGTGGCGATTCATGAGGAAACGCTAAATGCAGAATGTTGATATATACAGCCATGTAAAGATAGGAATCGTGCTGGGCTGTCCTCGATCAGGGACAACGTTTATTATGAATGCTTTAAACACGTTTCCGGATGTCGAAAGTGCAAGCGGAGTATTACTCCCGGCGGGCATTTGCCAAATTGTAAATCAGCCGATGCCGCAGGAGGTCTATGATGCGTTGGCAATTGAATTTGATCGATCCTTGCATAGATATTTGAGCACCGGATGGTATCGTTCAAGAGCAGGGGCTCTGCAAAAATGGTTTGCTGCCCAATCAGGTTTGCGCGGGCTCCTCGATGCGCTCAAAGGTCGGCGTCAACTCACAAGCCTCATCTATAAAGAACCATTCCTGAGTTTTGCGCCCGAGTTTGTACGGCAGGCTCTTCCAGCGGCTCCAATTCTGCATATATATCGAGATGGACGAGACTGTGCCCATTCACTGGTTCGGACGTATGACGTCCTGACCGATGCAAAACTTACCAATTTTAATAGCGCCGAAATGCGATGGGGTCGAAAAATTGATCATCGGTTCGTTCCGTGGTGGGTGGAGGATGGGATGGAAGAGGAATTTTTAAAATCGACACCCTATGTGCGCGCAGTATGGATGTGGAAGATCATGGTGCGTCGTTGCCGGAATTATTTTTCAACGGAAGAAGAGGGCGATCGACATAACGTCCTTAGTCTTTGTTATGAAACTTTAATGCGGAATCCGAAGGATACGGGTCAGCAAATTGCGGATCACTTCGGCTTAATGCCCAACAAGAAATTTCAGAAAGCGATCAGCAGTGCTCATACCCGTTCTATTGGCAAATACAAGAGTCGCAATTCGCGAGAAATTGCGGAAGCGAACAGAATAGCAGGGGCTGAACTTCGCGTTCTGGGTTATGAGGTGAGAGGCGATAAACCGCATACGCCGTTGACGAGATAGTGCTTGTACGAATAAATTTACTAATGATCGAAGTATGGCCAATAAGATTGCAGATCTCTTTCGAGCAGTTCGGCGAGTCCTTTATTCTTGCGTGCCAAGAGTGTCTCAAGAAAATGGCGTGTTTCGCTTCGCATTGGAGGATACGGCTTATTGCTTCGATTGATTACTCGCATCGCGCGATTAAGAAAGTAAATCGCCGATCGAGCCCGCGGATGATTAGACTTCACTGAAAGCGGAAAATGAGTCTGGAAGGGCTCAGACGCATACGACCGCAGAAGGAAATTCTGTGCAAGTTGAAGTGAGAGAAATTTGGGCGGGCGCGCTCGATTGCGGTGGGCTCCAGAATCCATTTGCGCAACGCACGGAGAAATTGAAAGAAAATTACATAATTCACTAATTACAGCAGTTGGATCGGATACGAGCTCCTCAAAAATTAAGATTTTTATCTGATCCCGGGGGAATACGCTTATGAACCGATTTAATTGGGGTAGATAAATGCTCCGATCAAGAATGGTACCTGGTGTAAATTGAAGTGTCCGCTCAAGGTTATGGTATACACCCCCGGTGCTCACGAGATGCCAATATTGAGAATGGGCTCGCTCGACTGGATCCCTTAAAATAAAGATCATTTTTACGTTCGGAAGAAGATCATATATGCGTTGTGGAGCACGATGAGAAGCGAGATAAACCGTAGAGTCCTCACCGACAAGTTGTTCTTCCGTGGCTCCTAGAAAGAACGAGGCATACCACTGTAAATACTTGTCATAATGCAACTGATAATCTGGACAGGACCATGATTTGTTGCGATAACTGAAAGCATCCGGAACCTGATGGAAGTCATCTATACAAAAAAAATGAATCTCCGGATTAGGGATAAAAATATTTGGCTGTGCCGCGAGCAAGTGGTGAAGGGTTGTGGTACCGGACTTCATTGCTCCTCCTATAATGAAATCGGGCAGGCGTCCAGCTTTGGGGTGCAAGAACATTTTAGCAACTGAAAGACGATGGTGGTCAAAAAGGTCGTACCGAGACGGGCAGAGTGCCGCGTAAAGTAATGAATCTGACTTAGTGTTTACGTAATATGCTTGATATACCAACCAGATTCGCTTCCCCCTTGGAAATACATCTTGTTTTCCCTCGACTTCCTCCGGCCCACGATGCAATTGGCGAGCACACAATCCACCTTGCCACAGCGCTAAAGAAATATGCCGGCGTCCGAGTACTTACCGGTATTGGGCAACTGCCCGGAGACAACGAGGTCCGGATAGACCAGGTATACGCTGTCGATTCACCCCGGGGCATACGCCAATTAATTAACGGACCGGGGCAGCACATGCCCGACTGGCTCGTAATACAATACAATCCTTTTAGCTATGGACGCTGGGGCTGGAATCCGCATCTTGCGCCCACCGTCGAAGCAATCAAACAGAAATATCCTTCCATCAAACTAGCATTACTGGTTCATGAGATCTCGCCACCGCTTCTGAACTGGCGACTGGCCTTGATGAATATTTGGCAACGGGCTCAACTTCGGGCCTTGGGTAGAAATGTGGATTTTGTATTTTTCTGTATCGCGAGTTGGGAAAGATCATTCGGGTCGTACTTTCCAAAAACACGTACAAGTGTGCTACCCGTGGGATCTAACATCCCCAAGATCGCCTGTTCAAAGGCAGTGGCGAGGAAGATCCTGAACATTGGGGAAGACCAATTCGTCATCGGAATATTTGGAACGGCTCACCATAGCCGCCTCCTTCCTATGGCGGCCGCCGCCGCTAGGGGCGCTATGCAAATTGAGGCGAAAATGTTGGTCTGCTACGCTGGTCCTGACGGACCTGCAGTTGAGGCTGCGATGCCGGACATTCCATTTCGAGATTTCGGCAGGCTTCCGGCACGAAAGGTGTCCCAATTATTCTCGGCGATGGATCTATATTTGGCCCCCTTCGCCCGCGGAGTTTCCACCCGAAGAGGATCATTTATGGTTGCCCTTCAGCATGGTGTACCTACAGTGTCAACTTCAGGTAAACAAACAGACGAAGTGCTTATGGCGAATGACGGGAAAGCATTTGTTCTCGCACACGATACCGATATGAAAGGATTTGTCGATAAGTCAAATATGCTATTACATGACCCACAACGGCGTGCTACTATTGGGAAGGCAGGAAGGGTGTTATACGATAATACATATTCCTGGGCTACCATAGCATCGGATATGATTAAAACGCTGGAACGATGGGATCGCAGCTAAAAAGACCCAATGTTAGCGAGTAGTAGATAGTGTATCAAACCTCATCTATATCGTATTCTCAAGATCGGGCCAAATATACTGGTATGTTGGTCCTGGCCATAATGTTGTTAACGGCTGGGGGACTCATTGCCGTATGGTGGGGTGGTATTTTTAGTCTTATGCGATTCTTATTTCCTGCTACTGCCTTGATGATTGGTGGTCTTCTATTCGTCACAAACCCTGTTCTGTACATAGGCTTTGTTTGGTGGTTATGGATGCTTACCCCAATGATCCGAAGGGTTGTCGATGTTGTCGCTGGTTGGGCAGACCCCAATCCCATTCTTCTGGCGCCATACCTAGTTACTGCACTAACCGCCTTTACGTTAATACAAAATATTAACTGCCTTAAGTATCGCCGATACCTGCCGTTTACGCTTGCACTTCTTGCAATAGGATATGGATATATTATTGGTATTATTCAGGTAAGTATATTCGCAGCTACGTTTGATTTGCTTGACTGGCTGATGCCGGTATTATTGGGCTTCCATATCAGTGTGAATTGGTCGCGTTTTCGGCAGCATGCTAAAGTGATCCAGCGCACTTTCATGTGGGGCGTATTGGTCATGGGGATATATGGAATTGTACAGTTCTTTATTTTGCCTGAATGGGATCATTTTTGGGCGGTCAATTCCCAAATGGAATCTCTAGGGAAGCCGGAAGCATTGAAGATCCGGATTTTTAGCACCCTAAATGCACCAGCCCCATTTGGTCATGTAATGATGGCTGGCCTTTTACTGCTCCTGGTTGGTCGTGGATACGTTAATATCGTTGCCGCAGTACCTGGGTTCGCTGCGTTTTTACTTTCCCTATCACGACAATCCTGGGGCGGTTGGTTTTTGGGGCTATTGGCAATTGCCGCGAGGGCTACGGGACGTCTTCGCACGCGTCTATTCGTCGTGATGTGCCTTGGTGGACTAATTTTACTTCCGCTTATCACTACCGATGCCATTTACAGTATCGTTAGTAGTCGATTTGATACATTTTCGACGATTGAGGAAGATACGAGCCTAGCTGCTCGATTATCCGCATATAAGGGCGTTGCACTCAGAATCATTAATTCGCCGCAAGGCTACGGGATGGGGGTGTCGGGTTCTGCTGCGCGCCTCTCCCAAGGGGGAAACACGACGACAGCCTCTCTGGATAGTGGGATACTGGACATCTCCCTGGCTCTCGGATGGCCGGGGGCCGCGTTCTATTTTGCAGCACTCGCAATGCTTCTATGGTCGTTTCTTAGAAATCGGAGTCTGAGAATGGATCCTTTAGCACTGGCAAGTTTTGGCATCGTGCTCGCGATGTTGGCAATGCTCACTCTGGGAAAGACGCAGAAAGATGTAAGCGGAATTGTCTTGTGGACGTTCATTGGATTGTGTGTAGCATTTATCCGGTATCATGAAGAAGAACTGGTCGATAAGGAATTGTAACGTTAACGAATATAATAGATATGTATTTATATAGACTACGTTATCAGTTAAAGTGCACACATAAATATATACATCGTTTGTAATGGAATATGAGAAGTATAAACAAAATTATGGTTCTATGTTGTAAACATCGTAAGTAATACCCATTATATCGTCTCGTGGGGGAGATCTAAGTCTGCATGTCTTGATAGTAGAATACTTGAGCTCATCTTTGAGCTTGTATTTATCCTTAAAGACGTTTTGTCAAAATAATAGAGTAAGATGCAGGAACCTACGGCCGTATTCAGATACACAGGATTGTTGTACCTTGATAGTGGGGCTCAGTATGAGTTGGCCTTGCGAAATCTTCGCTCATGGCAGGGAGAATCATAATAACCATTGAGACTTGCGTCGTTATTTGCGATCAATATGCAAAACGTAGACATTTCTGAAGGTGACGCCGTCACGAAGGTGATTCGTGAACAGCGAATTCTGTTTCTAGATCATGTGGGCGTGCTCGGAGGAGCAGAGTTGTGTCTTCTCGACACCGCGCGGCATTTTGAGAGTGAATGTGAGGTAATATTGTTTGAAGACGGTCCGTTCAGCGATCGACTGTCAACAGCGGGCATTATTCATGACGTAATTTCGTCACCGAAAGCCGTTCAAAGGATTTCGCGAGACGGCAACGTGTTGGCGGATTTACTAAGTCTTGCCGGGGTATTTAGCCTAGGTTTGAAAATTGCTCGGAAGACTCGAAAATTTAAAATTCTCTATGCTAATTCTCAAAAGTCCTTTGTAGTCGGCGTGATTGCCTCATTGTTGGCTCGGCGCCCACTCGTCTGGCATTTACATGACCTCCTTACAAGCGCCCATTTTAGCAAGGGGCATCTACGGTTAACCGTCTCCTTAGCCAACTGGTTTGCTGATCGAGTCATTGCAAATTCTAAAGGGACTGCTATTTCCTTTGTGAAACAGGGTGGTGACCCGAAAAAGGTTTTCGTGGTCTATAACGGCATTGATCCAACGCCATTCGAAGCTGTATCGGAGCGCGAGACTGCCTTTTTGAGAAAATCGTTGGGAATGGAGGGGAAGCAGGTAGTCGGCGTGTTTAGTCGCCTTTCACCATGGAAGGGCCAGGATATACTTTTGGATGCTTTGACAAAGATTGATGACGTTCACGCACTGATCGTAGGGAAAGCACTATTCGGTGATGAAGAGCAATTTGAGCAATCATTAATGACAAAGGTTCAGACACGAGGACTTCAGGACCGGGTACTTTTTCTTGGCTTTAGAGAAGACATATCCGCCTTGATGAAAGCAGTGGATGTCGTCGTGCATACGTCGAAAATCCCGGAACCATTCGGTCGTGTCGTAGCCGAAGGTTTGCTCGCGGGTCGTCCCGTTATTGCTACACGTGGTGGGGGAGTCCCCGAGATAATATGCGATGGGGAGACGGGTATGTTGGTGGAACCTGGTGATCCCGAGGCCTTGGCTCGGGCTCTTCACGAGGTATTCTCTTCGTATAACAAATATTTCGAAATGGCTCAGGTTGGACGATCGCATGCGCTCGAACATTTTAGCTGCGAACGAGTGTTCTCTCGTCTAAGTGCCCACTTTGACGCCATCTCGCCGCCTAAAGAAAACATGGTCGCGGACAATCAACGACCCCGTCCTTAAAGTAGGAACGGGGTCGTTAAACAAAGAACGGCGATCCCATATGAGAAGACTATTCTTCCGCCTTCTCTTCAGACTTCTCTTCCTTTGTCTCGGCGGAAGATCCATTTTCAGGTGGCTTTGAGGCCGACTTTGGGGCTGGCTTTGCTTTGGCTTTTCTCGTCTTTTTCGGCTTGAAGCTCAACTCTCCCGGCTTCTCCTTTTCCTGATAGATGATATGAAGCGTCTCGCCGTCCTTCACCTTGGCACTTAGGATGACTTCGGCCATCGGATCTTCAATATATTTTTGGATTGCTCTGCGTAGCGGTCGCGCACCAAATTTTGGATCGTATCCTTTTTCGACTAGAAAGTCTTTTGCGGACTGAGCTAGTTCTATTTTTAGTCCAAGGTCATTGGCTCGCTTAAACAAATCAGCTGCCATGATATCTATGATTTCATAAATGTGATTTCTCTCCAAAGGTCGGAATACGATGACATCGTCGATTCTATTCAAAAACTCTGGATTGAACACACGCTTCAAGGCGTCTTCTACCGTACTCTTCAACGTCTGGAAATCGAACTCAGCCTTTCCTTGCGAAAAGCCAATCACCTTACCAAGGTTTTTTATGTCTCGCGCACCAATGTTTGATGTCATGATAACGATGGCATTCCGGAAGTCAACGCGTCTCCCGAGTCCATCTGTCAAAATACCATCATCAAGAACCTGAAGTAGGATATTGAAGACGTCCGGATGAGCCTTTTCGATTTCATCGAGGAGAACCACCGAATACGGTTTGCGGCGAACTTTCTCGGTCAATTGCCCGCCCTCCTCATACCCGACATATCCGGGAGGCGCACCTACGAGCCGGCTGACGGAGAATTTCTCCATGTACTCGCTCATGTCGATGCGAATCAATGCTTCTTGGGAATCGAAGAGGTAGGACGTAAGTACCTTTGCCAATTCAGTTTTCCCGACGCCCGTAGGACCAAGAAAAATGAAGGAACCGATGGGTCTCCGGGGGTCTTTCAGACCAGCCCTTGTCCTTCGAATGGCGCGTGAGAGTTTTACGATGGCTTCCTCTTGCCCGACCACATGCCGCTCAAGTTCTTGGTCCATCCGAAGCAATTTCTTCGTTTCCGGCTCAGATATCTTGTCGACCGGAATGCCGGTCATCATAGCAACGACTTCAGATATGTCTTTCTCCGTGACATCATGAACTTCAGTCTCTGCTTTCCGCTCCCATTCAATTTTGGCCTTCTCTAATTCTTCCTGGCACTTTTTCTCCTTGTCACGAAGACGGGCCGCTTCCTCAAATCTCTGGCTCTTTACGACACTATTCTTCTCCTCGCGGATGGATTCAATTTCTTCTTCCAACCTAACGACATCGGCCGGTACACGAATATTGTTCAAATGGACTCTGGCACCTGCCTCATCAAGGACATCAATGGCCTTATCCGGTAGAAAGCGTTCAGTAATGTATCGCTCAGACAATTTTACCGTTAAAGATAGGGCATCATCAGTGTAATGAACATTGTGGTGGTCTTCGTATCGGTCTTTGATGTTTTTGAGTATTTCCTTGGTTTCTTCAGGGGAAGACGGGTCGACAAGGATTTTCTGAAATCGACGATCAAGTGCGCCGTCTTTTTCAATAAACTGCCGGTATTCGTCCAGCGTTGTGGCTCCTATGCATTGGATCTCACCGCGGGCAAGAGCCGGTTTAAACATATTGGAAGCGTCGAGACTTCCCGAGGCGCCGCCGGCACCAACTATTGTATGCAACTCGTCAACGAAAAGGATGACGTCGGGGGTCTTTTCCAGTTCATTCATGACCGCCTTCATTCTCTCCTCAAACTGCCCCCGATACTTCGTTCCAGCGACGAGTGCGGCAAGGTCGAGCGTCACAATGCGCTTATCATAGAGGACGCGGCTGACTTTTCGTTGAACAATACGCATGGCGAGGCCTTCAGCGATGGCCGTTTTGCCTACCCCGGGTTCTCCGATAAGTACAGGATTATTCTTCTTGCGGCGGCTGAGAACTTGCGCGACACGTTCTATTTCTCGCTCGCGGCCCACGACCGGATCTAGTTTGGACTCTTCTGCAAGTTTTGTCAGATCTCGGCCAAAATTGTCGAGTACCGGCGTTTTGCTTTTTTCCATTTTGCTGCGCTCCTTTTGTCCACCCGAAGTACTGCGGCTTCCCGATCCACCACCTCGTGCAGACGATTTACCGCTGATGATCGAATCAAGCTCAGCACGAACCGCATCGTAAGTGATTGAGAAGCCTTGCTGTAAAATTTGCGCCGCAATGTTCTCGTCATCACGGAGCAGGCTTAGCAGCAAGTGTTCGGTTCCAATAACATCGCTCTTATAAAGCTTGGCTTCGAGATAAGTAATCTTCAGTACTTTTTCGGCTTGCTTGGTTAGGGGTATATTTCCGACAGTAAGCGTGCCGCCCGTGCTCCGCACAGTGTCTTCGATGGCTTTCTTCAGCTTAAACAAATCACTACCGAGATTGCGAAGAATTTTAACGGCAATACCTTCTCCTTCTCGGATAATGCCAAGCAATAAGTGTTCGGTACCGATGTAATCGTGGCCGAGACGAATGGCCTCTTCTCGGCTATATGAGATTACATCACGAACGCGGTTTGAAAAATTTCCTTCCATGTCTAATTGTCATCGGCGCAAAACGCCAGGTCTCCTGTTGGTGCCGGCCAGGAATCGATGGTTACCTGTCTAACTTGGGCAAATACCGGACCACCGTTCATCCAAAAGGGAAGAACCGGGCCCGCAAAAAAATGAATGTGTGCCAGCAACTTGAAAAAAGCGAATCTGGGGCTCTTGTTATATGATCTTTGGTGGGGGTGGCGAAATACAACAACGCTTCGTGGTCTCATCAGTGAAGAATAGACTCCCGTAGTTCATTTATCAAGGTTTTGGGATCGATCACATTTCCGAGGAGCCGAATTTTAAACGACTCCCAAACCAAGGAGCAGTGCCTATGCTGAAAAACTGGATCCACATCCGCACGTCGTGTGGCGTTAGGATTATCGAAGGTAAAGCCGCGAGCGTTCAAGCCATCCTGATAATCGATGGTCGTACCCATCATATACAAACCATGACGTTTGTCCATCAAAACAGTGATCCCCTCAACCTCAAACCGGACGTCGTGTTCTCGCTGCTTGTCAAACCCGAGAATATAGCTCATGCCTGAACATCCGCCTCCACGAACGCCAACTCGAAGGCCAAAACCATCCGGGACATTTTTGGTCTCCAAAAGAATACGAATCTCCTCGGCGGCGCGAGATGACAAGAATACAGGGGCGTGTGGGGCCTTTACTTCCATTCCATTCATGAAAACAATAATGAGGGCAAAACCTAAAATAAGGGGCTTAGAATGCACCTCATGCAACGAAGGCCCAATGGCCCTGTTCCGTCTGATTCGGGGAATAATAATGACGCTGAATACTGTAAATTCATTATTGCCTGTAGCCAAAAACAACCTGTTGAAAGTTCCGGGTCATCGGTGCGAATAAGCTATTGCTTTGTTCCGAGCGGTGTGCGAGAATCCGAATCGTAAATTGCCGTCAAATCAATCTTGATAGGTAAGACATTCCCTTCTAATCTGGCCATGAAGGGATTGTTTTCTGACCTTAATTCAACGGACGCGCCAATACGACCGGTTTCTTGTACGATTCAGACGTGCCCAACTTCGAGGCCACGGATTCAAGAATGACTACATATATTCCGATTCGCAGTCTTCGCCTGTGGTCATCGAGCCCATCCCAGATCAACGTACCGGCCTTACCCGATAATTGCCCCTGCGTGAGCGTGCGAACGAGCCGACCCCGCGAGTCGAAAATTCGTGCTCGGATCAATTCCGTAGATTGTATTAAAGTATATCGAATACCCGTCACATCTTCGAATCCATCACCGTCAGGAGAAAATGGGGACGGCGAGACGGTCAAGCCCGGCGACTGCCGAAGGGTGACCGGACGGAGGAATACCGAATTTTCTGTTCCTGGCGTTCCGCCTTTATTTGCCACACTGCTCGTCCAGTTTGTGGCATCGTTCGCAGGAAGCCCAGGGTCAATTCGTTCCAATGAAGTACCCCGGGTTTCTCGCAAGTTGGGTGAATGCCAACTCGGATCATAAGTGACGTCTTCGATGGTCGTACCATCCGCGTCATGTAGTCGAATCTGATCTCCGTCATTGCTCAACGCGAGAGACGCACGAGTTGGCAATAAGACCAGTTCCGGACTGGCCGGATCAACTGCAGGGAAAGAGGAGGAAAGCATCGACGAAAGACTATCGTCAGGAATTCGGTCCGAAACATTAAAGACTACGGCGTATCCGGAGGGCGGGAGGACCGTAGGTGAGAAACTAATCCGCACCGTATCAGCATCGTTGTGTTCGTCCGGTCGCCCGGTGACAAACATGCCATTTAATTCGATTGGCACCGCGGCAAGATTGATGATTTCGAAATATTCCGGTTGATCCGGAAGGCCGTCATTAGCGTCGAAACGTGGTTCATACATGATTTCGTTTATGAACAGGTCTCCGGGACGTGGTCCACGAGCAATCTGAGCCGACGATACCGAATTCAGAAATCCTGGTGTCCCGCCATTTTGGAATTGGCTACTCGCCCAGTTAGTTGCCAGATTCGACGGGCCTTCCGCATCGATTCGTTCCAGTGAAATCCCGCGCGTAGTTGCCAACGCCTGATTGTGCCACGAAGGCATATATGAGATCTGGTCTATCATCAGGCCATCCTCGCGGTGCATCCTGACTAAGTCACCACCATTCAGCAATCCGAGCGTAGATGCCTGAACCTGAAGCAATAAAACGCCCTCATCATCATAATCAAATGGAAAAGCCAACGCGAGGGACGAAGTGGTAGCAATTGTATTTGGGTCTTGCTTCGACGGCTGGGCAAATACCACAGCATAGTTTCCGGGTAGTATCGCAACGGGTGTAACCACAAAGGACGTTGTATCCGCATCGCCACGTTCATCAGCCAGATTTGTCCAGAAGAAACCTCGAAGTGAAACAGGCAACGATGTCACGTTTAGCAATTCCACGTATTCCGGCTGATCATCCCGTCCATCAAACGCATCCGCGAGTGGGTCGTACATGATTTCATTGATGACCAAATTCCCGGGTAGGGCTAATCTGGCCACGGAAATCGTCGTCGAAGAAAGTTCGTTGCCGGTCAAATCACGCATTCCTTGGAGACGCAATGTTACCGGGGCGATCTCGCGTTGGAATGATAAGGCCAGGGTAGTGCCCGCAGACCCGAATGCAATCTGGAAAGGGGTCTTTCCATCCAAAGAAATATTTTCGTTGAAGACCGAACTTGGCTCAATTGGCTCGTCGAATAGAACCTTAACCACGCGTGTGTCGATTTGATCGGCAAAAACGGGCTCGGGTGGAGAAACATCGGGAGCAAAAATGCTATTTCGAAGACCGGGTGTGGCTCCGAATTGGGCTCTGGACGATCCCCAATTTGTATTAGAATTGGACGGGCCGTTCGGGTCGAGACGTTCGAGAGAAACGCCGCTGCCACCCCAGGAGGTTCTATATGATACTGAATCAACGATTCCAGAGGACGAAAACAATGCGACGGTGTCGCCACTGTTATTAAGCGCCGGCCAGTCCTTGACAGGTACAAATTGAACGCCGGGGTAATGTTCGGCAAAGGCAGAACTGTCGCGAACCAACACACCATATCCACCCGGCGAAAGCAAATAAGTTGACGTAGATATGGGCACCGGGTCGAATCGGTTGTCAGAGATACTCAGGGTATTAAAATCAAAAACTTTAGCAGTCTTATTGAAGACTTCGACAAATTCCATATCGGATTCGGGGGGCGCATAAAAGATCTCATTTATTACAATGTCGCCCCGCCGTGGCAGGTCCGTTGTTGATATGTAGGAAAAATCCGCCGACGCTTTTGCCAGGACATTGCCGTTGAGGTCTGAGACATTTTGGACCGTGAGCGTATAATAATGACCGGAAATGAGGGCTGTGCTGAGTTCGAGACGAACGCTATCAGCACCGACTTGAGGGCAATCAATCACGGCCGACGGGTTTCCTATTCCATCTGATATGTCATATAGGGACGGATCGCACCCGAGTACAGGTTCGCTAAAAACAACTCCTACCTGGTTCGCATCGAATGCAATGGCAGAGATCAGGGTCGGTGGGCTTGAATCGACAGAAACGGTGAATGCTAGCGTGGTATCGGACATCATGTTGCCGTTTAGATCTGCGAGTCCAGATATGTCAAGTGCGTATTCGCCGTTGAGCAGCCGGTTGTCTAATAATAAATCAAGGGCAGTTCCTTCGAAATCACCGACGGATGGTGCGACAGCAGAGGGGTGACCAATACCGTTGGAGACGGAAAATGCATCCGGCGTGATTGTCCCCGGATCGAGTGTCTCCGAGAAACGCAGCGTGATGCCGGGTAGATTAGAATCATATACTAGAGAATTGACCGTGGGGGGCTCAATGTCCGGAGGACGCGTGGTTCCGGATACATCGAAATCGTCGAAGAAGTAACCGTTACCCCTCAAAGATGAATGTTTTACCCACAGGCCGAAATGGCTGCTACTTGAGATTATCGTACCTTTTTCGATCACATCAAGCACAACCATGCCGTCAATTATCACGACCCAATTATTGTCCGGGTTTCGGGTAATAACGGCCGAAAGCGTACGCTCCTCCTCAAGGAGAAAATCAGCCTCAGTCTGACCGAGTAGTGTGCGCCCGCCGGAAGCATCGGGGTCGCTGCGATAAAGTCTAATATCGCGGCTGTTGGTTCCAAATTGAATGTAATACCCATACGTTGAGTCTCCGGGGACCGTGCTGTCGGAAAGGAGATATACACGGGCCATGTTGAAATTGCTAAGCCGTCCGAGTTCGTATCGAAAGGTCAAATTCCAAGACCCGAAACTTATCTGAGACTGGGTGCTCAGCGTCAGCGTATCTGAGCGGGTCGCGCCATTTGTTCGAAGAGCAAAATTGTCACCAAAAGGTACGACCGTCCATTCTGAGACCTCCCCGGACCAGGAAGGACCCGTTGAAAATTCCCCATCATCGAATGAGTCAGTCCATTGAGCCAACAGGGCGTTCGATTGAAAGAGCCCCAGGAACAGGACAAGCCATACGACGCGCATCGGATCATTGTAATTAAAAATTGGCGCGTAGAGATCGGGCTCGGCACTTTGGAACCCACTTCAAAATCCAAAATATTTCGGAGAAGATCCAGTCTTAAATTAGAGGAGGGTTTTTGAGGTGATTCAACAGAACCTGCGAAATGAGCCTAACGGTCGGGATGATTGCATCCTCATCCACATCGAAACAGGCGTTGTGCAGTGGAAAACTTGTTGCTGGACCCGATGAGGTGCCAGTGCGGATAAGGGCACCGGGCACATGTTCAAGATAATGGGCAAAGTCTTCGGCACCCATACTCGGAAGGGGAATGTCATAGGCAGCAGACGCATCAAAGACGTCTTGAACAGTCGAGCGAACGTTTTGGACAAGTCGTTTATCATTGATGACGGGCGGTGAGCCCCAGTCAAAATCAACCTTTACGCCGGCATGATAAAGGGCAGCATGCTGTCTGGCGGTATTGGCAATGATCTCCTGAAAGCGTTGGCGATCCTCATTGAACGTACACCGAAGGGTACCACTGAACTGGACTTCGTTCGGAATTACATTGTGGGCCGTCCCGCCTCCTATCTGGCAAATCGTGAGTATCGCCGTGCGTCTGGCATCGGAGATCCGCCCGATGACCTGGTAAAGGGCGTTCATAATTTTGGTCGCGATCCAGATTGTGTCGATGGACTCGTGCGGCCGTGCGGAATGACCGGTAGCGGGTGCCAGGACATGAATTTGAAACCGGTCGGCAGAAGCAGTAACCGCCCCATCAATGAGGCCGTACTTCCCAAACGGTAGCGTTGGGTCCACATGAATGGCATACGCGGCTTCCAGGCCGTCGAGGACACCGTCGCTGATCATGCGAGGTGCGCCGCTCGGGAACCCTTCCTCATTGGGTTGAAAAAATACCCGAATCCTACCATGAATTTGCTCCCGACAACGGTCGAGCAGGAGTGCAACACCAATGGCAATGGACGTGTGAACGTCATGTCCACACAGATGAGCAACCCCCGGATTGCGAGAAGCATAATCGACGTCCTTCGCATCCTGAATCGGGAGCGCATCTATATCGGACCGATAGCCCACACCCTGTCCGGGATGAACGCCGTCTATATCTACGTACAGCCCTGTCCCGGCGACCGGACCCCGGACGCGGAGCCCATGCATTTCCAGAATCCCGCGAATGAATTGGGACGTGCGATGCTCACTGAATCCAAGTTCCGGATGCATGTGGAGATTTTGGCGAATCGAAACCAGCAACGTTCGGAATGCTTCCGGGAGTTCAGTACCACTCAGGGTGGCCACGGTCTGGTCGCCGACTAAAATATCTGTTCCTATTGCCCTAATGTTACTTAGCATTACCGTCAATAAGCCTCGAATTTGTCGGAGGAATGTTGAACGATAAAGAGCATACAAATTCAGCGCCGGGCGGCTATGCATGTTATGTGAATGTTTCCAGCAAAAATTTTATTCTTTGGCAAATGGCCTCTTTCCGAAAAACAAGAGTTCAATTGTCCCTGCAGAATCAACGAACGTAGCGGATGAACGGCGAGTATGGTGGGTTTCATTAAACCATCCCGCGCCGTTTTCGAAGAAACCATTCACCCGTCAAAAGAAAAATGATAAGCCCGAGCATAGAAAATCTTCGCCACAATCGGATTTCATTGAAAGATGACTCGGATGTTGATTTGAAGGTATCCGAATCCGTAAGGACTCCCGGCAACCGTTCCAATTGATCAAAACGGAAAAAACTGCCGCCGGATCGGGCTGCAATCTGCCGCATCAAAGGGACGTTTGCCTGTGTTTCCTGAAATTCAAGTGATAGTGAACCCACAGCAAACGTGCCCTTGTCTGTTCCAAGAAGAACCCCGTTGCGTTCAGCAGTTGCCTCGTAATGGTATGTTCCTTCTGGCATCGTGCCAATGTTCACTTCATACCGGCCGTCACTCTCGGATTTCATCGTCAAAGGAAGACGAGAACCGTCCTTCTGAGTGACAACGACTTCTACAGAGGCATCATTCACGGGATTAAGGCTTTCATCATAGACCTCGCCGGTAAATTCAACAGGGGTACCACCGGAAATGGTAGATTCTATCGGGGTTACCCGCACCGGTCGTTTGTCTTCACGGGTTGTGAGCCACTGGAGAAGATTTGAAAAAAGTTTAGGCCAAAATTCCGCAACATCATCAAGGTCTTCGGGGACGTATTTCCAACGCCAGGTACCCGCACCGAGGAGGGCAGCAGAGCGAGCATTTCCTCGATGACGGACGACCAAAAGCGGATCCGGAAGTGGGACACCCCGCACAATCGCTGTCGCCAGGATACGTGCATCCGGGGCCGACTGCCAGCGAGTGTCACCGAAGAGTAAAGGAGGAAGGCGCCGGATACCCTGTTTTAACGTCGATGAGAGGTCAAGGATTGGATTCCGGGAACCAAGCGAAGTTATTGAAAATGCAGCCTCAACATACCCCTTACGAATTACCCGGGGAACGGCCGGGAGGATCTCGGGAAAGTGCCGGGCCAGCACTCGGAGGTCCGTTTGAGACTCGAGTAAAAATAAGACGGGCGTTCCATCTCTGGCGGCCTGGACGATCCGTTGGTTTAACGGCGTGGGTGCTTCTCGGCCGGGATAACCTGCCAGAATGATAAGATCGAAATCCTTTAGTAGTATTGGTGGTACTCCTTCATAAAACGACCCTCGATCTTTTTGGATATAACTTTGAATTTCTGTTGCATCGTTCGCTTCAAGCATTTGATGCAATGCGGCCAGATCGGGACTGGGAGCCGGTGCCAGAAGCAAAATACGCTTTTTGCTTTTTAATACGCGGACCACAGTGGAGCCCGTATTGTTGCGGAAAGTGACTTCGCCATCAAGTCGTGTCACGCGTGCCTGCAGGCGCTGAAGTCCAGGCTCAGGAAAAATCACCTTTAAGTTGACCGGGACTTCACCAGTACCGGCGGGTAGTACTACAGGTGAACTCGCGACGACTTTGCCATCGTGAAGTAGCGATACAATAACGCGTTTACCGGCATAATCTTCTGTTCGGAGGCCTATTTGTACAGGCTGTTCGTTTCCTGCGTAAGCGATTTCGTTTGTTATAATCCGTCGAATTTGTATATCGCGGCGGGGAATGGTATCGCCGACGGCAACTGTAAAAATGGGTATTTCTGATCGTTCTGCGGCGTAAATGGGATTACGGCCGGTGTTGTATTGTCCATCTGAAATGAGAACCATCCCCATTAGATTTTGTCCTTTCAATGTCTCTTTTACATCTCGCAACGCTTGTGAGATGTCTGTTCGCTCTCCGTCGAACTGCAATGAATCCGGTTCACCGTCTTCTCCGGCAAGGGGCTTAATGTGGTCAGAAAATGAAAAGAATGTCAGTTGACCGGGTATCTTCATCGCAGCCAATTTGTGGAGCGCCTCGCGAACAGAGGCCCCCGGCTTTACCAAAGCGCTGTCTTCAATGTCGGGCGTAATGCTAAGACTCTGGCTGTCATCGATAAGGACAGCCAGCACGGGTGGTTCGTCATGAATTGAAATGAGCCGGACGATCGGTTCGAAAATCAGGAAGAGTATAAGCGAGAGCGAAAGGAACCGGAGTAAGGTGAGGGAGGTGCGGGTGCCGGTCGGCAAATGCGGAATTGTGGTTCGGTAGGCCCATACAGAAATACCCAGCGAAACGAGCAGGCAGAGCCCGAGGATGAAAGGATTGATTCCCAACGAAAGGGTCATGGAGAGCTCGACGAATGGCAGCAGTCGTTATTCACAAATCCGATTTTGGCATCGACATTTATTATCGTTCCAGCACAAGTGTGCCGCGTTTCGATATAGCGCTTCCATTCAATTTATAAATATATACGCCTGAAGGAAGGGCTCCGGCATCGAAGGCTATACGTTCCGGTCCGGTAGAAAGGTTGCCGTCGAACGGGACGGCTACGCGACGGCCGAGAATGTCATAGATCTCCAGACGCACATGCGTCGGAAGGTCTCCACGATTTATCTCAAAAGTAGTGCGCTCGTTGAAAGGATTGGGGAATACCGAAATCGCAACGGTGGCCAATGGAGCCTCATTCGAGTCGGTGCCGGTGGCCATGGCCTCGGCTTGCTTGATAGCAGCATCTGCATCCACGATACCCCAACCGAGGGAATTGTCAGGCGTAGTGGCCTGGCTCGCGGTTTCACGAAGGATGTCTCTCACCTGAATTGGCGTGAGCTTCGGATTAGCCTGGAGCATTGCCGTAGCAATCCCGGCAACCATGGGGCTCGAGAATGACGTTCCCTGTGAGAAGCCATAATCCGCATCGCCTGCAGCCAACCATACATTTTCTCCCTGTGCAGAGACGTCGGGTTTGATACGTCCGTCGGCGGTGGGTCCGAACGAGCTGAAAGACGAATGGTTGCCAAAGCTGTTTACTGCGCCCACGGTGATGACGGAATCGCCGTCGGCTGGAGAGGTAATGAAATACCAACATTGACTGGGAGATCCGCACCCCTCATTGCCTGCGCTATTTACCATCACGACACCAAACTTTGCGGCGATGTCGGCTGCAATGGTAGTAACAGCTGTGTTGCCGTCCATATCCGAGGTAGTATAACTTTTTTGCCCTGCATCAAACTCAGAGTAACCCAATGATACATTGACGACATCGACGCCCATGGATTCCAGCCACTCGAGACCGGCCACAAAGTTGTCCTCCTCCTGGTTGGTTTCAGTGGGCGTATATTCGGTTCGCGCATGAATAATCTCAGCGCCGAAGGCGGGTCCAATAAGCGTTCCATCATCGAAACCGGCGGCGACGGAGATCACCGAGCGGCCGTGCCGGCTCAGGTCATCCGGCTGGCCGGTAAAGTCTCGCGTCTCGACAAATCGCCCCTCCGAAATCATTTTTGCAAAGGCCGGATGCAGATTGATGTTGCCGAGCCCTGTGTCGAGAAATCCTAGCCGGACCCCCGTCCCAATGATGCCACGTTCGATCGGGTTGATGGCATTGACTATCTCCAGTTGATTGAAAGAAGACCCATAGGAGAACGAGTACGCATGTGACGTAGTAGAGTGGGTGGCAAAAACCAGCGGGAGGATAGATGGATCACGTTCGGGCATTAGTCGCCCAACAGGGTGTACCGCCCGAACGAATTCCAGCCCAAGAACCTCCTGTTTTTGGGCTGGCGTCAGCCATGCGCTCACTGCATTTAGCCATCGGCTCTGATGTGATACTTCAAGTCCAAACGATTGAATACGGTCGATATATACGCTGTTTGGTGGCAAGTCGAAAGCCTCGGGCACCGCATGTCCCCGAAGCTTTCGCCTCTCTATCGCCTTCGGGTCAATAATTAAAGGATCGCAGACTTCCGCTGTTGGGATGGCCCCTTTATCGGTAAAATACACCCAATATTTGACTAGACTCTTGGGCGCCTGACGGGCCTGAGCAAGGGGTACAATTAAGGAGAGGAATAGAATAACGGCAAAGAGATTCTTCATAGAGAGTCTTACGAGAAATAAGGGATAGAGAGATAGATCATGTATCCAATAAAGCCCGCCACTAAAACGCCGCCTTCAAGCCGAGTAATGCGAAAGTGGGTCCAGGCTATCGGAAGCAGTAGGATACCAAATCCGATCATCACCGGAAAGTGAATCGTTAGTACCTGATGATCGACATGGAGGGGGCGAATCAGAGACACCAGCCCGACGACGAAAAGGATATTCATCAGATTGGATCCGAGGATATTCCCCACAGAGAGATCAGGTTCCTCTTTGAAGGCGCACATCATGGAGGCGGCCAATTCGGGGAGGCTTGTCCCGACCGCGACGACGGTGAGACCAACTATGACGTGATTGATTCCAAGCGAATCAGCGATATTAATGGCGGCAACTACCATAAAACGGGCACCGACGGACAAACCGATCATGCCCCCGAGAAGTAAGCCAACCTTGTGCCATAATGGATAGACCCTTGTTTTCCCAACTCCGTTCTGAAAAGCGTTTTGCTCTTCCTTTACCTGTGTCCGGCTTTCGTCCGTTCGGGCGTCGAGTACCAAATAGACGAAAAAGCCGATGAGCCCAAGGACTAGAAAAACACCATCTAGCTGGCTAATTACACCATCGGATGACATCCAATAGAATACAAGCATGGCTACCATCATGATCGGGTATTCTTTTCGCAATGTGGCGGGGCGCACAGCGAGCGGAAATACTAAAGAACTCATCCCGAGAATAAGGGCAATATTTGCAATATTAGAACCGACAATGTTTCCAAGTGCGAGGTCATCTGCGCCGCGCATGGAGGCAAAGAAATTGACGAGGAACTCCGGCATCGATGTACCCAGCGCCACGACGGTGAGCCCCACTACCATCCGTCGAATGCCAAAACGTAAGGCCAGGCTCACGGCACCCTTGACCAACCACTCAGCGCCAAAATATAATGACGTCATCCCGATCCCGAAGAGAAGCAATTGAAAGAGCATGTGGATGCGTATCGGAGAGAGTAAGTGTGGTGCCCAATCCCAAAAGGAGGCGGAGCAATTGTTCAAGAACGAATTTTCAGTCTTTCTTTTCCTTTGGCTGTGCACGTAATTCCAAGCCGGAGAAAAAACCCGGCAAGAGCGATTCCGGAGTGGCTTGTTCAGGTGCACAAATCGGACCGCGATCCATGAGGATAGACATACCCGGCGCCTGTTCGGCGAGCAACTGACGACAGGCGCCGCATGGGCTTCCCTTATGATCTTTCGTACAAGACAAGTACATCTTTTTCAGCTGCGTGGTACCATAAGTCACAGCGGTACCCAAGGCATTTCTCTCGGCGCACAAAATGCGCGTCCAATCCTCATGTTCCACATTTACCCCTGAGATAAACCCAAGCTCGGTTTCGAGGAGGCATCCGACGGGAAAATCCGATGACGGGACATATGCGGCTCCGGCTATTCTCCTTGCATCCTCAATACGTCCGGGCAACCCTTCTTGATCGCCAATTTGTGTGAATGGATCAAGGAACGGTCCGGGTTCGGGTATTTCGGATGCGTCGGTTTGACAAAATACATCCGGGGCAATACGAGCCAGCTGTTGAAAACCGAGTCCTTTTATGTAGGCATTTTCGCCGTCGCCGATCGGTCCACTAAATACGACAGCCGCGACATCCGTACGTCGATAGGCTATTGCCGTTGTGATGGCATTTAAGAGGGCGGGGATCGTTAGCGAAAACGAAGCGCTCTCGACACGAACACCCGGAATCAAAGTGCCGTCAGAGAGTAATACTACTGCTCCAGCAGGTGTGCACGAGTACGGAACGTGTGAACGTGGTGAAATGGTCAGCGCTTCCTTGCGAAGTATCTCAATCCAACTGAGACTAGGTGCTGGCATTGTCGTCACAATATGTGGTACACAGAATTCGGAAGGAATACAACAGTATCGAACGACAGATCATTGGTTCCAATAGGGGATACTTCATCTGGTTGGCTGGTTGCGGTCCAACCGACTCGAAACACAAGGAAAATATAGCTCCCTAAGAGGGTTTGCCGCGCCGGGAATAACCCATAATTGCGGAGGGCGGCCAGCCGCTAGCCCCACAAGCTGGTTGCATTGATTTACGCGAAGCGGTAGTTTCGATATTTTGCCGGGGTGGCGGAATTGGTAGACGCAACGGACTTAAAATCCGTTGGAGCGCAAGCTCCGTGCGGGTTCGAGCCCCGCCCTCGGTACTTTTTTACGTGTGGTTTTATGGTGATGAGGTGGCGGTATTTTATTTCGTGCGATCGAAATCGCTATAGGTTCATGTGCCGAAAATGTTTATTCAGTTCGGCGTGTAAAGTGAACGTGGGGTACACGACAATTATATGTTGTATTTGAACCGCGAGCAAAAAAAGCCCCGACCGTCGCATTGAGGGTCGGGGCTTCCGTTAAACTTGCATCCGCGCAATCAACTCTTTTCTTCTTCCTCATCAACCACTTCGTAATCCACGTCGTGGATTGCGGAGTCACCTTCGGGTTCGGGTGATGGGGCGCCATCTCCACCAGCCTGGGTATCCGCAGCCGCCGCCTGCTGGGCCTGATATAGGTCTTGACTGGCCTCGTTCCAGGCCTCGTTCAACTGTTGAATAGCGGAGTCAATCTGTTCGAGGTCCTGCTGTTTGTGGACCTCCTTTAGTCGTTCGAGGGCGGTTTCGATCTTGGCCTTTTTCTCAGCGGGAATCTTGTCACCGTATTCTTTGAGATTCTTCTCCGAGGTGAAAATCAATGTATCAGCAGAATTAGCCTTTTCCGCTTCTTCACGCTTTTTGGAGTCCTCGCTGGCATGTGCTTTGGCATCTGATCGCATCTTCTCGATTTCGGCTTCGGTCAGACCGCTGGATGCTTCGATCCGGATTGATTGCTCCTTGCCCGTAGCCTTGTCCTTTGCCGAGACACTCAGGATTCCGTTGGCATCGATATCAAAGGCGACCTCAACCTGAGGCATTCCGCGGGGTGCAGGGGGAATGCCGTCGAGGTGAAATCGACCTATGGTACGATTATCCGTGGCCATCGAGCGGTCGCCTTGGAGTACATGGATTTCGACGGACGGCTGGTTGTCGGACGCCGTGGAGAAAACCTCGCTCTTGCGAGACGGAATAGTCGTGTTCGCTGGAATGAGAACGGTGGTGACGCCACCCAAGGTCTCAATCCCGAGATTTAGCGGCGTGACGTCAAGAAGAAGCACATCGGTCACATCTCCGGATAGCACGCCGCCTTGAATGGCAGCTCCAATAGCGACGACCTCGTCGGGATTTACGGATCGATTTGGTTTTTTTCCGAAAAACTCGTCCACAACCTGCTGGATTCGCGGAATACGGGTCGACCCACCGACAAGGATGACCTCGTCAATTTTGTTTTTGGGTAGACCGGCGTCCTTGAGCGCCTTTTCCATCGGCGGAATGGTACGAGAAACGAGATCGTCTACCAACTGCTCAAACTTGGCGCGGGTAATATCGAGCGTGAGGTGCTTTGGTCCGTCCTGTGTGGCGGTGATAAACGGAAGGTTAATCGTAGTCTGGGTAGAACTGGAAAGCTCTACTTTTGCTTTTTCTGCAGCTTCCTTGAGGCGCTGAAGCGCCATCGCATCCTTGCGCAGATCGATGCCCTCCTGTTTCTGGAATTCGGTTGCGATGAAATTGATTAAACGCTGGTCGAAATCGTCGCCACCAAGGTGTGTGTCACCACTGGTAGATTTCACTTCGAATACGCCGTCGCCCAATTCAAGAATCGAGATGTCGTACGTGCCACCGCCAAGGTCAAAAACGGCAATCGCATGTTCTAATTCGTTCTTGTCAAGACCATAAGCCAGGGCGGCAGCCGTCGGTTCATTAATGATTCGGCGTACCTTGAGACCGGCGATTTCGCCAGCTTCTTTTGTGGCTTTTCGCTGGGCATCATTGAAATACGCAGGCACCGTGATTACGGCCTCAGTGACTTTTTCACCCAGATAATCTTCCGCCGTTTGTTTCAGCTTCTGCAACGTCATTGCAGAGAGTTCCTGAGGCGTATAAGCGCGATCATCGATGCTGACGCGGGCGGTATCATTGTCGCCATGAACCACCTTGTACGGCACGGTCTTAATTTCTTCGGTGACTTCACCGAACTTTCGACCCATAAACCGTTTGATCGAAAAGATTGTGTGCTCAGGGTTGGTAATTGCCTGCCGTTTAGCTGGCGCTCCAACGAGTCGCTCACCGTCCTTCTTGAATGCGACGATGGAGGGCGTCGTGCGGGCGCCTTCTGCGTTGGTGATGACCACAGGTTCTCCACCTTCCATAACGGATACTACCGAGTTGGTCGTGCCAAGGTCTATTCCAATAATCTTACCCATGATCTCTCGTCCTGATGGTGTGTTTGCAAGATAATACGGGAGGCTGGAATTCGCGGTCCAGCCAGCTCCTGAAATTCGAAAAGCCTTTTATCAAGAACAGTGCCGTAATAGTTTGTACGTCACAATGACAGGTTGCGGCCTATGCCAACCCGTAATCGCCCTACAGATGCCGACAGATCGGCTGTCATTGACTGCCGAGTATGAAATGCTTTCAGGAGTATTCTCTCTAAACGCTATTGGAGGAAATGAGAAGGATCCACAGAGATGCAAAGCAGTGAGAACAGGCGATCAGGTTTTCATATATTCCAGAGATCGTGACACATTTGCGCGTCTCATGAAGTATGCCCCCAACGCGTTAACCATCATCCGGATCATAGTCACTCCGGTTCTCCTGGTATTGCTTCTCAAAAATACGTTTTGGGGACAGACCTGGGCACTGGGTCTTTTCGTCTTGGCGTCAATCTCGGATTATCTTGACGGAAAGCTTGCTCGATATTTTATGGCGGGGTCACGTCTGGGTCAGTTTCTAGACCCGGTGGCTGACAAAGTGCTTGTTCTAGGGACCTTTGTTGTCCTTTCCCATCTGATGCCTGCGTCCGTTCCGTGGTGGTGTGTGGCCCTCATCGCGCTTCGTGATTTTGTCGTAACCGGTTTGCGGCTATGGGCTGAGGCCCATGGGCGTTCCATGCCCACTCTTCGCGCCGCCAAATACAAGACAACGGCACAACTTGTCTTTCTCATTGGTACACTACTCCTTCTTTCCGTGTCCAAAGCCGGCGGGGCCGTAGGCGCGTTAGGGATTTCGGTTTTGGATTCGCCGATTCTTTTCATACTTCTCCTCATCGTGGTGCTTGTGACGCTCTATACTGGGATGCTCTACCTAACAAAAATGCAATACAAAGCTCTTGTGGAAGAGGATGGCTGACGAACATTATTCCATCGCTTTTGAGATCGCACGTGATCTGCTTTCAATCGGTGCCGTCACGTTTTCACCTAAGCGGCCATTTTCCTGGGCTTCAGGACTAAGATCACCTATTTATTGTGACAACCGGCGGACGATGGGATTCCCTGTTATTCGGCGTGCTATTACGTCGGGATTTGCATTGACGCTCTCTCACGAGTCCCTCTCTCCGACTCGAATTGTTGGTACCGCCACTGCCGGGATTCCCCACGCTGCCTGGCTCGCTGATTCTCTTGGCTTGCCAATGGCATATGTTCGGTCTAAGGCAAAAGCGCATGGTAAAGGAAATCAAATAGAGGGCCCGCTGGAAGTCGGAGAGACGGTCGTAGTTATTGAGGACCTGGTCTCAACGGGTATGTCATCGGTGGCGGTGGTGAAGGCGTTGCAACAGTTTGGAGTAAAAGTCGGGGCCGTGTTGGCCATCTTCTCTTATGGCTTGCCGCAAGCCAAAACAGCTTTTTCGCAGGCCAACGTTGAGCTTCATACACTCACTAATTTCGAAGCAATGCTCACTGTCGCGCAGGGAACGGGCGCACTAAATCCCGATGCCGTTACGTCATTAATGGCATGGCATTGTGATCCGGTGGGTTGGTCAAAATCCGTTCTGTAATAGTATTTATGTGTCGAAACGGTAATCGAGTATGAGCGGGGATTTGTTGACAGCGATGATCGTCACCATTGGTGATGAATTGCTCATCGGGCAAATCGTAAATACCAATGCAAGTTGGCTTGGTGACCAACTCGATGCAATTGGGATTACCGTTGGAGTACATCTTACAGTCGGCGACGATTTGTCCGTGATTGATGCCGCGCTGACTGACGCTCTGCGGCGATATGCCATTGTAATTGTCACCGGTGGGCTCGGGCCGACGCAAGATGACGTTACGCGGGATGCTCTTGCAAAATGCTTCTCGGTATCTGTTCATGAGGATAAGGTGGTGACTGCCACTATTGCCGGTCGTTTTAAAAAATGGGGGCTTCGTATGCCAGCGTCAAATGTGAGGCAGGCACTGGTGCCCGAGGGATTTGAAGTGCTCCCAAACCCCGTCGGAACGGCGCCCGGTCTTTGGAACGATTGGCATGAGAACGGTAGTTTTCATTGTCTGGTAGCGTTACCCGGCGTACCCTTTGAGATGCGCCGCCTTATGCAGGAACACGTATTACCGAGAATTATGCGACAGACTGGAAGGAGATGTATCGTCCATCTCACGCTCCACACAACCGGCATCGGGGAATCACATTTACAAGAGTGTCTCGGGAATATTCCGGAATTGGTTGGTTCGCAGGTTCATTTAGCGTCCCTACCTGGCATCAGCGGGGTGAGTCTACGCCTGAGCGCCTCGGGGACCGATGCCACGTCAGTGACGAGTAGCCTACTTCAGGCCGAAATGCGATTTCATGAACGCATTGGACGGTACATCTATGGATCGGATATGGAAACCTTGGAATCGGTTGTCGGGCAATTGCTCTTGGAAGAAAATTTGACCCTTGCAATGGCCGAAAGCTGTACCGCTGGGGCCGTCTGCCATCGATTGACAAATGTAAGTGGGTCCTCGGCATATGTCCGTGGGGGAATCATTGCCTATAGTAATGATATAAAGGTGGATGTTCTAGGTGTGATAAGATCATCGATCGAAGATCATGGGGCTGTCAGCGAGGAGGTGGTACGCCAGATGGCAGAGGGTGCTCGGGGGCGACTCGGGGCGGACGTTGGCCTCGCGACGAGTGGTATCATGGGGCCGGACGGCGGGACTGAATCCAAACCGGTGGGGACGGTCTGGCTGGGTTATGCGGATGCATATGGTGCCCATGCAAAAATGGTCCACGTCGGACATGACCGTATTACGAATAAGGAGCGCGCTGCAGCCGCCGCTTTGGCAATGCTCTGGCGGCGGCTTTCCCTTCGGCGTGAAACGAATTATACGGAGATGAAGTCCAGTTGAAGGGTAAACAGGCCTCAATCATTTGCGTAACAGCCCGGTAATACTACCGGCACAGCCTTCAAAGCGCTTCCGGAAATTTTATTGATGCTCATCTAATCAACTTCGACCAAATGCGCAAAGTATATATCATCTCAGCCGTTAGAACCCCCATTGGTCGCTTCGGCGGTGCCCTAAAGAAGCACACGTCTGTAGATTTAGCCGTCCCCGTGATGAAGGAGGCTTTGAAGCGTGCGAAAGTTAATGGTGACGATCTCGACCTCTACATTTTTGGCAACGTCCTACGGGCCGGCCAAGGGCAGCTCGTTCCCCGACAGGCCGCTTTGAAAGCAGGTATTCCGGACGATATTGATGGTTTTGCCGTCGACATGGTCTGTTCGTCCGGGATGATGAGCGTGATGAACGCAGCAACCTTTATTAAAAGTGGCGAGACGGACGTGATGTTGGCGGGCGGCACCGAGTCGATGTCCAATGCCGGTTATTATCTTTCGGCGGGAGCGCGATGGGGGTACAAATATTCGATGGGGCCGGCCGACGGGATAATGGACATTCTCTTTCAGGATGGTCTAAGTGATCCCTTGAGCGGGGAGGCGATGGGGGATCAGACAGAGCGACTGGCTTCAGAGTTTGGGGTGACACGTGAGGATCTCGACGAGATTGCCGAGATGTCGAACCGACGCGCAGCAGAGGCCACGGAGAAAGGCTTCTACAAGGAAGAAATGGTTCCCCTCGAATATCGGGAACGCCGCGAAACAAAGACACTTGATTACGATGAAGGTATTCGCTCCGATACGACACGGGCGTCATTGGCAAAGCTCCGCCCCGCCTTTAAAAAGGATGGCGTTCTAACAGCAGGAAACAGCAGTCAGATCAGCGATGGTGCTTCGGCACTGGTCCTGGCAAGCGAAGCGGCCGTAAACAAATATGGGCTGAAACCCATTGCAGAGTATCTTGGCGGAGCCTGGGCAGCCGGGCCGTCATGGCGTTTCCCAGAGGCTCCCATTCCGGCCGTAAAACGGTTGCTAGAACGGCTTGGTCTCACATTGGATGACATCGGCCTTATCGAAAACAACGAAGCTTTCGCTCTGAATAGCGTCCTCTTGAAGAAATTGCTTGGCGTGTCGTACGACAAACTAAATGTCCACGGAGGCGGGATCGCACTCGGTCATCCCATTGGCTGCACGGGAGCGCGCATTACGACAACACTCACCCACGCGCTCCACCGATTTGACAAAAAATATGGTTTGGCATCCATTTGCCATGGTACCGGCGGTGGGACAGCCCTTGTCATTGAGCGAGTATAATTGTCATTATACCGTCGATTGGACCTTTGCCGGATAAGAACGATCCGAGCTTTTTTGAAGCTTCCTCATATTCTATTCAACCGGAAGGTGACTGAGAGATGCCGGTCGACATTTTTCTATAGCCCGTGCGATGAATCGAGGAAGGACCGTCCGATAGGTCTCCAGCAAGGCTTCAGGGTCGTGGAGGCGACTTAGGATTCGGTCATACTTCTCTTTTCCGTGTGCCTCACTGATCTGTGCTTTTTTTGAGGGCTTCGAAAAATGCCGGATCATGCCGGGCGGATCTGCTTCCGGATGGAATTGTGTGCCGATGATTTCGGGGGTGAGGCGGATAGCCATAACGGCGCGTTCAAGGTTGACTTGCGGCCGCTTCTTTTCAAGGGCCAGAATGTCACCACCGAGTTCGGCAATGCGCATGTGATCGGGTTGGACCACTTGCCAATCACGAAAATCTGCGGCGAAGAACGGGTCCTTTAAGCCCTCGAAGAGCGGTTCTGTTCTTCCTTCTTCCGTCTTGTGGACAGGCAAGATGCCGAAGGATTTGGACCGACGCCTAGTCACCTGACCTAGTTCGAAATATCGGCACATCAATTGGAAGGAGTGGCAGATAAAAATGACGTGCTTGTTCGGAGTATCCGGAGATTGATTGTTTTTCCATATGGCCTCGATCCAGCGGAAATAGGAGGATTCCCACGCGGTATCGATGCCTTCAAACGGACTCCCGGGTCCGCCAGAGGAAATGTACACGTCGTAGTCTAGACCCGGCGTTGTACCCTCACATCGAACATCGAATTTATCGAAATGGATAGGTCTGCCACGGTATCGCGGGTCCGGAGCTTCAAGAATTCCCTGAATGGCGCGCATTCCCTCATTGGCTTCACGATTATACAGGTCGAGGATAGCAACGCGTAGTGGCGATTGAGAAAACTTCATATTTTGAATGGTGAGTCAAAGTCGAACGATCCGGCAACAGCACGGATTACACATAGCGTAGGATAAACATCGGTAAGGTACCCCCGCCCGCAGTTACATTTGCAAGGTTGGTCGATGATATGCGGGTGAGGCATCCACCAATGCTTGGGCCGTTAATGTAAGGGTCGAGGTCGATCACGACGGGAACCATGTCCCAATCATCCCCCGTCTTCATGAGAAACGACTCGCGATATATATCGACACATTCTTGCACAACGAAACCCTCGCGGAGGCCCTCCTCAATTGCGTCATCCCATTCAGAGGGTGCGGCTGCAAATCCAAGCGTCACCCCTTTGCCTCCGTATTCGTCGTTGGGCTTGATGATAAAATACTTCCGGTTTTGCCGGACGAATTCAAGCAGTTCGATTGGAAGGCCACGATAGGTCGTCGGCTTCTCGCGTAGTAGTCGTGTCCACGGGATGTGGGCCTGAATGGCATCGAGTTGACCCGTCGTAAGAATGTGGTTGTACGTGGGGTCGGTCAGGAATGAAAAAATGGCCTTCTTGTGGACGAGCTTGCTCCTGAAGGTATTTAGATAGCAGGTTTTCTGTGCGTGGTAACCTTGCGTAAAAGCAGAACAGTCGTCTTTTATCGCATAGTATTCATTTGTTAGGAGCCTTCGGTAGAGTATGTCAATTTTGCGGCCATTGGCATATATCCAACCATTACGACATTCGAGTTTTCTCGGATCAGTGATCTCGCACGGATATCCCAGTCGCCCGAAATAGGCCTCCAAGAGTTTGAATTCGTGAATCGTCGGCACATCAAGATGGTCTACAATTGCAAACGACGGTTTTTCAACCGTGCCACCGAATTGCTCATGATATATTTGAATCAGGCCATTTACGGTATGCTCAAGGGGAGAAACCGTGCGAACAGGAAACTTTTTCTCAAATGTCTTGAAGATATCCATTGAACGATAGACGTTCGCTAACTCGTGCACATAAGCGATTCCGGCCGGTACCTCTCCGTTGACTTCGACAAACTTGAATGAATTTGCCGTTACGAACGCATCCATTCGTGCCGTTGCAGACAGGCGCAGAACATTGGTGGGTAACGAGGCCAACTCGATTTCCCATTCCGCCATACCGAGCTGCTCTCTTAGCAGTTGATAATCATTAAAAAACGTTGCCGCAATCTTCAGGATGGCCTGCCGAAGCAGATAGACGGTATCCTGAACCTCCGTATACATTTTCTCAGTAAGAAATGTGGGACGAAGGCTGAACGAAAGCGGTCGGTCACCGAAAAGAACATGTTGATCATGTTGTTTCTGGACCAATTCAGCAAGTTGAGATTCGGCCGAGGTCAGGTCCTTCGAAATCAGACTATGATAATAATCGAGGGCCGGCTGAAGGTGTTTTCGCATATTGTCCTGAAAGGGAGAAAAGGCACGAGAGAGGCATTCATCGATCGTAGGCTAGAGAGCACCGGAAAAATCATCCGTCTCGATCAGGCAAGATCCGGCTCGAGCGCTCCGTTGGCAGTAAATTGTCTCTCCGAGCGGTCCTCCGTGGCCTTTTCCACAAGAAAAGTAGCCATCGTTTTGACAATCCATTCGAAATTGTCTTTTCCCACGGAATGGTAGTCTGAATCCGGAGCGGGGTTCATAAAGTCTATGGCATACGGGACACCGTCACGAACGGCAAACTCAACGGTGTTCATATCATAGCCGAGTGCCTGACATATTGCGAGCACATCACGTTCTACTTTCGCCAACAATTCCTCAGAATACGAGCCCTCAGGGATATCGTGATACCGGAGGTGGGGAAGGGCAAGGGGATTGTACGGCATGATATGAACGTGCTTTCGCCCGATACCGTAGCATCTGAAATATGACTCGAACTCGATGCCTTCCTGAAGCATCATGCAGTCATCTCCAGAGTCATTGTATGCATCGAAGAACTCCTCTGGATTTGTTACACGCGTGACGCCGCGCCATCCCCCGCCATCGAAGGGTTTGAGAAATGCGGGGAATCCGACATACGCGAACATCGCATCCCAATCAACCGGGTATTTCAAATTTCGAAACGTTGTGGCTTCCGTATTCTTGGGACGTTCGTGATGTGGAAGTATGACGCTCCGTGGCACCGCCACGCCGGCTTGCTGTGCGATGACGTTGTCGATGAATTTGTCGTCAGCACTCCACCAGAAAGGGTTGTTCACCACATAAGTCCCTTTGAGAGAAGCCCATTTGAGATAGGAGCGATAGAAGGGCACCTCGTGTGAGATGCGGTCGAGAATGACCGCGTAACCCGGGTCATCATCCATTCTTACCGCGTCGAGATCGACGAATTCAGCACTCACGTTTTCGGAGGCAAACTCACTATTGATATATGGGATCAAAGCATGCGGGAAAGTGGTCTCCATCCCGCGGAGGATGCCAATTGTTTTCGGTCCATCGGTGATTGCATTGCTCATATCGGTGGTAGGGTTAAGGGATGGATGGTGCCCATACGATAGCAGTACTGACGATCGTCGTGTGGCCGAATACCTTGGAAATATGGTCGGAGCACATCCACATTTCAAAATACGGATCGGGCATATAGAATTCTTTAACGCCGGGGCAAAGAAAGTGTGGCTGTTCTACAGCCAGATACGCTTATATTTTCCATAATTTCGAATCGGGGCTCGTTCGTCTTTACTAGATCTCTCGTTCAACGTACGACCACATTACTTCTGATTTGACATCGGTTAAGTAGGAGGGAGGAGCTACAATGGATGCTATTGCCACGCAAAATCACATTTTGCGAAGAACGTAACGCCAAGCGGAATCGTCAATGAGGAAAATGGAAGACCACGAGAAATGGACCGCGTTGGACAAGGCGGGAACAGTCCTTCTCGATAGCTCGAATCCCGGGGATGACCAGTGCATGCTTTTTTGTTCCCCAATAGAAGTGCTTCAAACTTCCTCGCTTCTCGGTGTCGAGAGTACGTTTTTAGCCGTGGACCGGGCCATTTTGGATGGATATTACGTTGCCGGATATGTGGCGTATGAAGCGGGACTCGCTTATCAAAATCTTGAATTACGCGGCCGTGCTGATCACCCCCTCATTTGGTTCGGAGTCTATACGGACATTATAAGATTATCGCAAGATGACGTCGCCTGGGGACTCGCCCGCCGATCTGTTCGAGATATCGTCATTAATGAGCTTCTTTTTGATTTTGACTGGCCGACCTATCGAAGCAAGGTGGAAACGATCCGCGATTTAATCCGAGAGGGAGACGTCTATCAAATCAACTTGACGGGCCCTAATAACTTTCAATTCGAGGGATCGCCACTTGTTTTGTATGCACAACTCCGGAGCCGTCAAAGAGTGAGGTACGGTGCCTTCATAAATACTGGAATGCGGCAAGTGCTTTCTTTTTCCCCGGAGTGTTTTTTCCAACGATACGGGGGAGTTATTTCAACAAGGCCGATGAAGGGTACCGTCCGGCGCGGCGATTCAAAGGAAGAAGATGCTCGGCTTAAAGAGTGGCTGGCGAACGATGAAAAAAATCGTGCTGAAAACCTCATGATCGTTGATCTCCTTCGGAATGACCTCTCGATGTTATGTGAAATTGGCTCTGTAAAGGTCCCTAAAATGTATACCGTCGAAACCTATGAAACTCTTTTTCAAATGACGTCTACCGTCACGGGTCAACTGAAAGCGGGCAAGGGGTACAGCGATATATTTCGCGCGCTATTTCCCTGTGGGTCGATAACAGGTGCGCCGAAACGCCGGGCCATGCAACGCATCGCAGCGTTAGAAAAATCACCTCGCGGTGTTTATTGTGGAGCAATTGGATACCTCGCACCGGGGGAAAAGGCGGAATTCAGCGTGGCAATTAGGACGATTCAGTTAACGGGAGACACGGGCGTCATGGGTACGGGAGGAGGTATTGTTTGGGACTCCGATCCGCGAGACGAATACGAGGAGTGTCGACTCAAAGCCCGTTTCCTGCAACAGACTGAAAACAGGGAGGAGTTTTATCTCATCGAGACAATGTGTTGGGATGGTGGTGAAATCCCGTTCTTTCCATTGCATCAGGCGCGTCTCATGGCCTCAGCAAATTATTTTCAGATTAGATTTAATCCAGAATTGTTCAACGCCACTATACGGCGGGCAACGAAATCACTGATCGCAGGCACACAGCATAGGGTCAGAGCCTTGCTCTCGAATGATGGTACTTGTAATGTCACCGTTTCAGCAATAGGCGAAGAAGATCTTGACGGAAGGATTTTGCTCTCGACTAAGCAAGTGAATTCGAAGAATCGTTTTCTCTACCATAAGACGAGCCGCAGAGGGCAATTTGAACAAGCATACGAGGCTGCTCGAAGTCAAGGTTATGATGATGTGATATTTTGCAATGAGCGCGGGGAGATAACCGAAGGATCTCGAAATAATATCTTCATCAGTGATGGCGACAAATACATTACGCCCCCGTTATGTTGTGGTCTGTTGCCCGGTGTGATGCGCCAACATATGATCGAGAGCCTTAATAATGTAGAAGAGGAAGTAATTTATCCGCTCGAATTATTACATGCCGATGTAGTATATATTTGCAATGCGGTGCGGGGTAAGAGAAGAGTATCGGTACACGCACATACTGAAGCAAGTGTTTAAGATACCGAGTTGGACATTTTGAAACTGCGGGCTGGATTTATGATGAAATAGAGGCTATTCTATTCTCCGTTCAATTGTCGATGATCAGCTGATCTTTCCCATGCAAAAAATCGAAGACACCGAAAAGGCACTTTACCCTCCATCAGACACATTTAGATCCGAAGCTCATTATTCATCTCGGGATGCCTATGATCGAGAATATAAAAAATCCATTGAGGACCCGAGCGGCTACTGGGGCGAACAAGCCAAGCGGTTAATGTGGTATACCCCATTCGATTCGGTACAAGATTTTTCATTTGGTCCGGAAGAGGTGCATATTCGTTGGTTTGAGGGGGGTCAACTCAATGGCAGTTTCAATTGCCTCGATCGGCATCTCGAAAAACGCGCAAATCAAACGGCGCTAATTTTCGAGCCTGATGACCCCGAGGAAGCGCCTCGTCACGTAACGTACCGTGCACTCTACGAAGACGTTTGCCGCTTTGCCAATGTGATGAAGAAACACGGGGTCAAGCGGGGGGACCGTGTGACGATTTATCTTCCCATGATCCCGGAAGTCGCAGCGGCCATGCTGGCTTGTGCCCGTATCGGGGCAATACACTCAGTTGTATTCGCCGGGTTCTCGCCCCACAGTTTATCGAACCGTATTCTCGACTGTGATTCGACATTTGTCATCACTGCCGATGAGGGGCATCGTGGTGGGAAACGCGTTCCGCTAAAGGCCAATACAGATGAGGCGCTTAAGAGGTGCCCCGCCGTCGATACGGTGATCGTGGTGCATCGAACCGGTGGGGACATCAATTGGCAGGATGGGCGGGATCACTGGTATCACGACGAGGCTGCCACGGTGGCCGCTGAATGTGAGCCGGAGGTGATGAATGCGGAAGACCCACTCTTCGTTCTTTACACAAGTGGGTCCACTGGACAGCCAAAGGGTCTAGTGCATACTACGGCTGGATATCTCGTTTACGCTGCGCTGACCCACGAGTACGTTTTCGATTATCACGAAGGTGATGTGTTCTGGTGTACGGCGGACGTTGGGTGGATCACGGGCCATTCCTATATGGTTTATGGTCCGTTGCTCAATGGCGCCACGCAGGTCTTCTTTGAAGGTATTCCGACATACCCCGATGCCGGGCGATTCTGGCAGGTCGTCGACCGTCATGGTGTAAATCAATTCTATACAGCTCCGACAGCGATCAGAGCGCTCATGGGATTTGGAGACGACTTTGTGACACGCTCGGAAAGGTCGTCATTGAGATTGCTCGGAACGGTGGGGGAGCCCATTAACCCTGAGGCATGGCGTTGGTATTACGAAGTCGTCGGTAGTTCGAAATGCCCCATCGTTGATACATGGTGGCAGACTGAAACCGGCGGTATCATGATTACTCCCTTGCCCGGCGCTGTTTCACAAAAACCTGGGTCGGCGGCGCTGCCCTTCTTCGGCATCGAACCCGAGGTACGCGACGAAAATGGCAGGATCCTAGAAGGAGTTTGCTCTGGATTACTGGTCATTAAGAATTCCTGGCCTGCACAGGCACGGACGGTATACAAGGACCATGATCGATTCCAAAGGACGTATTTCAGCCGATTTGAAGGAAGTTATTTTACTGGCGACGGGTGTCGTCGCGATGAGGATGGGTATTATTGGATCACCGGCCGTGTTGATGATGTCTTGAATGTCTCGGGGCACAGAATGGGCACGGCGGAGATCGAGTCTGCATTGGTGGCGCACCCGGATGTGGCGGAGGCGGCTGTGGTCGGGTATCCTCATGCGCTAAAAGGCAGTGGAATCTATTGCTTTGTGACACTCAATGCCGGTGTGAAGCCAAGCGAAGCATTGCAAAAATCATTGGTGAATCAGGTGCGAACTGAGATCAGCGCCATTGCAAAACCTGATATGATTCAATTTGCACCGGGATTGCCCAAGACGCGAAGTGGCAAAATAATGCGCCGTATTTTACGAAGAATTGCGTGCAATGAGCACAAGTATCTGGGAGATACTTCGACGCTTGCCGACCCTGCTGTCGTGGAAGATTTGATCCGTAATCGGCAAAATAGATAGGGGCAGGGGCCTGCAACAAAAATTCAGGACCTGAATATTTGGCGGGCGAGCATCAATGCACCGTCTGCAGGTGAATGGAGTGGTGCCATGAGTTCCCATCCAGGAAGCGATTTTCTCAATGCTGAAGAAATGGCTTCGTGATAGTATGAATGCGCCATTAGTCCGCCCATGAGGGCAATGCGCTGTGAGATGGCTGAACATCTATCGGACAAAGCGCTTACTTGCGCTGCCAGCAAACCCACCTGGTCTTCCACGATTCGCTTTGATTCAGTATCCCCGGATGATGCTGCGTCAAGAACGGACGGGGCGAATCCTTGTGGGGGCCACTGTTTGAGATAAACGTATTCGATGAGTTTGTGGGGCGAATCGATACCAAATGCGTTTGAAAGGATCTGCCGGAGAACCGAATCAGACTGTGCATCAAATTTATGGGCTACAGCACGAAGTCCTTCAAGTCCGATACGCACGCCGCTGCCTTCATCGCCGATTAAATAGCCCCACCCCCCGCATCTGAGCCTCTGTCCGTCATCACACCGAGCAAAGGCAATTGAACCTGTTCCCGCTATAAGAATGATTCCGCCTCCGCCGCAAAAAGCGCCTTCCATTGCGATAGTGGCATCATGCTCAATAAGCAATTGAGCGTTCGAAGTAAATTGAATCCCTGAAGATTCTATGTGATCGACCAGCAACGTTCTAATGGATTCGCGCTCTGAGTCCCGACCGGCTCCAGATATCCCTGCACAGAATGCACCAAGTCTAGCATCCGGACAGGTTGAGGATGCTCGTTGGATCAGATCAAATAAAACCGCCACGGTTTGTTTGGCACCGCAACGCTGAAAATTGGCGGCCGGCCCGGAAAAATATTTGGGAGGCTCGTCACCAACGGCAAATGAGACTCGAGAAGACGAGCCTCCGACATCGATGCCAATCAGAAGCGTTGAAGCATCGCCGGTCACGGTTTTATCGGGACGAGGTGAATGAGATGCGCGTCTTTTTTTCCGGGTAGGGTTGTGAAAGGAAGGGGGGCATTGGGAACCAGGTATCGAGCCAAGAAGTGATCGAAGATATAATTTCGCTGTCGATAATGAAATACCGAATCCGGCTCGATGGCCCGCCAGCCCTCCCAGGCGCCGGACGCCCCGCGGTCGCCATAAATTGGAGAATCTCCCCATGCAAGCGTTGATGGGTGGCCGCGACCCGGTTTCGATATCGGTTCAAAGAAAAAGTGCCCGTTAGGAAACAACGGACTCCCACCCGACCATGGCGCATAAAAACGGCGATCAGGTTGGATTACTTCCCATCTCCACTGACTAATATCGGAGCCAAGACTGTCTGACAATTGAGTGGTCGACTCCGACAATAATGAATACCATATCCTCGCGTCAGTTTGCGTCGGGTCAAGATTGGGGTCCGGACGGGATTGATGATACACATAATATTTGGTAAGTAACGTTTCCAATAACGATGCCGATATACTGCTCCCGCCGTATTCATAATTCCAATTTCGAAGATAGGTCAGGGCCTCATTGACAACAAAACTACGATCGGGGACGGGCTTAATAAGTGCTATTATTTTTGGCACGAACTCTTCAGCCCAGATACTCCGATCATCGTCCATCAGTTTATCGATCGGGAGTAGAAGCGAAGTGCTGTCCGTTAGCATGCCGAGCCGGGAAGCAAGATAAGGCGTCCACGAAGTATTACTAATTATCGCCCCTTTGCCGAAAGTTATGTCGTACATAGGAGCTCCTTTGACGACGATATCGCCCGCTGAATTAGTTTCTATTCTATCGCCCGTGAATAAGTGAAATGGCTCGATGGCGTCTGTCGAAAGTGATGTCCAGGATTCCCAGTCCGTATTCGTGCTAAATCCCGACCAATCAAGCGCCCATGTCGAATCTGTTTCGGCGGAAAGATCCTCTGGGAGAAAAGGCATTGAGCCTTCCAACCGGGCTACAGAAACGAGTTTCTCATTGCCGTCTGTATCTCGAAATCTTTCCCGGTGCACTTGGAGTCTATTCTGGTTGAACGAAATGCGTGTGAATCTTGCTTTGCTATGTAATAACATTGCCCAATTCGATGCACCACTCTTACCAGACGTGAAAACCGGGATTCCCGTTATGGTTGTCCCTGAAATAGGCGGCTGTCGACCGATTTGTATCTTCACCTCGCGGAAAGGGGAGGTGGCGGTGCTCCCGTAAACCTGCCGATGAAAGACGTATCGGCTTTTGCCTTGCCGAAACCACCAGGCGGCGCTATTCTCGAAGCCACCAAATTTTAGAATGGATCTTAGATGGAGATTCGCCGACATGAACGCCAGTCCCGAAGCGGGAAAAGTCGAACGAACATGGTCACTGACATGGGGTGAAGTTGCGAGCCACGCAAAGAGGCGTTCTAGAGCGATCGATTGCCATGGATACCAGGGCTCGGCCGTGATTTCGTTCATAATGAGCACATCGTTTCGGCCGGTCTCAGGAAGCTTCAGCGCAGCGTTTATTCCGCTGGCATATGCATCGAGCAACGCTTTCTGACTCTGATTCAAGGATTCGTAGCCGGATTTTGCCCCGCCGGCAAATGACAGTTGGCGGGCAAGACGATCCAGACCACTCGTTCCAACACCGAACCATTCTGCCGATCGACCGAGTGCAATTTGACGAAGCATGAGAATTTGCCATGGACGCGTACTGCCATCGACAAAACCAAGGCCGGCAAAAGCGTCCTGCGTGTTGTCAGCTTTAATCACAAAGGAGCCATTTGTCTGTCTGGAGACGATTACAGGTGCGGAAAGATGAGAGACCGCGACATTGTTTTCGTCGATCTGGTCTGCGTCGTACGCGAGGAACCACAGTATCCAGAGTCCCCCGAACAAGACGCCAATGATGCACAGAAAAATGATCAGTTTATGTGTCAATCGTCAGGGAGAAAATTTCTGATGGTGCGAAAAGGGGCAAATTGCGTAGCCGTGATGACGCAATGCGTAGGAGGACATGATTCGTACAAGCGCATTCGTAATTTAGGGGATGGGGCGAAAGGTGACAATGCCCGGGCAAAAAGATATTGAGAGAGAAACAAACAGCCGGGTACAAGATTTGTGTTATGAGTTTTATCAGGTGAAGTGACGGGGACGATCGATTCTCAGGTACGGGGATCCTTGCAAGCTTCCGCCCGTAACTTTTGACTCTTTGTAATCGACCCACACCGTGCGCATTCCTGTTTTATTCTTAGCCAGCGTTCGTATCGCAATTTCCCTCATTTCAAAATTTGCCTAATGAAGAAGAAGAATATCATTTCCCTCGGTGCAGTGCTGCTGGTTGTGGGCGTGTTGCTTGGAATGCAACTTGGGTCCTTCATTATTAAGGATGATACGGCGCAGGCCCTGCGAAAAATTGAAGATGCGTTCGTACTGATTGATCAGCGTTATGTGGAGCAAGTCGATTCGGCTGAATTGGCTGAAAGTGCAATTGAAGGTATGATCGACGAACTCGATCCGCATTCGGTATACATTAATGCCGATCAGATGAAGCGTGTCAGTGAGGATTTCGATGCATCATTTGAAGGAATTGGGATTGCATATGAGTTAATACCGGGACCCAATGATCAGGACACGCTGACGGTCCTCAACATTATTCCGGGTGGTCCGAGTGAAGAAGCGGGGCTTTTGTCCGGTGATCGAATAGTACAAGTGGACGGCAAATCAGCCATCGGATTCAAGAATGATGATGTCCAACGAAATCTGAAGGGACCACGGGGAACGAAGGTTGCTGTCACCGTGCTTCGACCGGGGTATTCCAAACCGCTGGAAATTTCTATTGTTCGGGACAAGATACCCCTGTATACAGTGCTGTCAGCGTATATGCTTGATTCGCAGACCGGATACATAAAATTGGATCGTTTCGCCAGAACGACCTACGCTGAATTTATGCGCGCGATGAGGAAGTTGAAGGGAGAAGGAATGCATAGGCTTGTATTGGATCTTAGAGGAAACGCAGGCGGATATATGGAGATGGCTATTCGCATAAGTGACGAGTTCCTCCCAGAAGGAAAGTTAATTGTTTCACAACGAGGTAGGATGTCCGGTACGAACGAATCCTATTATTCGCACTCTGGCGGAATATTTGAAACTCAACCCGTTATCGTTTTGGTCGATGAGCGTTCAGCTTCTGCTAGCGAAATTGTTACCGGGGCCCTTCAAGATCATGACCGTGCACTGGTAGTGGGGCGGCGGACTTTTGGAAAGGGCCTAGTCCAGAAACAATATCAACTCAATGACGGCAGTGCAATTCGCGTGACAATTGCACGGTATTACACGCCGTCGGGTCGACTCATTCAGACGCCGTATGAAAAAGGGGATCGGGAGGATTATTACAAGGACAAAGTTGATCGGATGAAAGTTGATGCAACTCTAAGTTCAAAGGAGATTCTAGCCCAGGTACCTGACTCACTCAAATTTACGACGGATACGGGTCGGGTAGTATTTGCCGAAGGAGGAATTTTACCCGACTACATCGTCAAGCCCAAGCCACTTTCAACGTTCATGCAGGCCGTCTTAAGGCGTGGTCAAGAGAATGGGTTCATCCGCGAGTGGTTGGATCATCACGGGACTGAGCTTCATGAGCGGTGGGACGGCAAACTGCAAGACTATGTTGATCATTATTCAGTCGACCAAAACATGTTGGATGCGTTTTTGGAATATTCTAAGGGTAATGGCATCATCGTGGGTGATAGCAAATCAGCTGCAGATTCCACAAACGGAGATGTCTTCGTCACCCGGAAGGACTTTGAGATAGACATCCGTGATTTGTCAGCGCTACTGAAAGGTAGGCTTGCGACACGTCTTTTCGATCGGAGTGCGTGGTATCCGGTTTACAATAGGATGGACAAGACGCTAAACGAGGCGGTTAAACATTGGGCCTCTGCGCAGGCATTAGAGACGCAAGCGAGTGAATTGAAATAATTTCATTCGTTCCGACTACCAAGCAAAAAGCTATTCTCCAAAATATTTTACGTTTGGGCGGGATAATTTAGCCCCGTTCGTTGGAGTACAATAAACAAAAACGGCCCGTGAGATCCGCTCTCCCCGCGATCGTTTGGTTTGCTACGACCGCCGTTTTTGTGTACCTCAACTGATCAAATAACGAAAATTGGTGAATCAACATGCTGGTGGGCGCGGCAACTCTTCGGCCACCCATGTGTCATAATGATTATGCGGTCTTTGCGCCAAACTCAGTTCGGCCGCATTGACAATAAAAGACATAATGGATATAATCCATATCGATTTTGGCCTTGGGGGGAAAACGATTGCATTGTGGATAACATCCGAATTGATCGTTTTTGTATATTCTCTCTGAGACCCCACCATTTCGCGACTAAACAACCTGTTAACTTTCCGTTTCTGGAGGGAATTCATCCATGATGCTTTTGAACGTGCTTTTCATGTTGCCACAGGAGGCAGGTGGTGATGGACTGGTAAACTCGCTAGTGATGCGCTTTAACGAGGGCGGCGATTACATGTGGCCGGTGCTTATCGCACTGATTCTCGGGCTTGCAATTGCTTTCGAGCGCATCATCACCCTCAATCGTGCCGATATCAACACGCGTAAATTCATCATAGCGGTGAAAGAAGCTCTTGAGACGGGTGGTATTGCCCCGGCTGAAGAGGTGTGTGCCAATACGCGTGGTCCGGTCGCTTCCGTTTTTCAGGCTGGTCTTCTTCGCCACGATGAAGGCATCGAAGCCGTTGAAAAAGCGGTCGTCTCCTATGGTTCCATTGAGATGAGCTTTTTGGAACGGGGATTGGTCTGGCTCTCGCTGTTTATTGCGCTAGCCCCCATGTTTGGCTTCCTCGGCACGGTTGTCGGAATGGTAGCCGCATTTGATGCCATTGAGACTGCCGGTGATATTTCCCCGAGCCTCGTCGCCGGTGGGATCAAGGTTGCCTTGCTGACTACGGTTTTTGGATTGATCACGGCCATCATCCTCCAATTCTTTTACAATTACATCGTGTCTAAAATCGATCGCATTGTCATTGATATGGAAGAAGCTTCGATAGAATTGATTGATTCTCTCGTTCTGTTGAGAGCCGGAAACCCTGTTTCAGAGAATGCCTGAATCTTTCATCCCGATGAACTTCGCCCATCCCGTAAACTTTTGGGAAACGGAATGGTCCCGCGAGAAAGCGGAATATCATCTAAATTGAGACGCTGATTATGGAAGCTCTTGTGCCAATCTTTGTTTGGATCTCGCTGATTCTATCTGGACTTGGAATCCTTGCTATAGCGCTATTCGGGTTGAAGAGCCTTGCAAATGGGAAGATAAACACAGTTACGGTGATCATCGTATCCGTCCCTGTAGCTCTCTTTGTGATTCTTGGCCTTGTTTTGGACACATGGGCTCTGGCCGGTATATGGACATCCCTGCTAACACTTGTGTTGGCATCGGTCTCCCTGCTGATTTCCGGTGCTCGCGGTATTATTAATTGATCCGATGGGTCTCACTTGAATCCAATTTTGCGAGTTGAAATATGGCCGGGTTGCTGAAGAAAAGTAAAAACCGCGAGGCGGAAATACCGACCGCCTCAATGGCTGATATCGCTTTCCTGCTCCTCATCTTTTTCCTCGTCACTACGACGATAGACGTGGATACCGGTATTGGTATGGTGCTGCCTCCAAAATTGGAGGAGGACGTTAAACCGCCACCGGTGAAGGAGCGGAATATGCTTAAGATTCTCGTAAACGAGCAAGGAATGGTTCTTCTCGAAGATAAACCCGCTTCGGTTTCGGTGATTCGCGAGGAGGTCAAGAAGCACGTCATGAACAATGGCGTCGATCCCAATTATGCTGAGAGTGCGAAAAAAGCTGTTGTGTCAATCAAGACAGCTCGGGGTACTCCCTACAACGCATACATCGATGTGCTCGATGAGGTCTGGATGGCCTATTTCGAGATGTGGGATGCTCAGGCTCGGTCGCTCGGATACACCAATTACAAAGCCTACCAGGAAAAAATTGGTGACGGGCCAAACGAGATTCGCAAAAAGATCAAAGCGCAGATTTCCCTGGCCGAGCCTGACCCGGCATAAATTCTTTATCCGAATCGATTCATGCGATTCCCTCGCGTGATTCCGTTTGACCCATAGTCCACAATACGATTATGTCACAGCATTTCACGAAGAAAAACAGAACGAAGCAGGATATCCCGACGGCATCTCTGCCTGATATTATCTTCATGTTGTTGATCTTTTTTATGGTCACAACCGTCCTACGCGAAACGACCGTTCAAGTCCGAACGAAACTTCCGAAAGCTGAAGCAATTACCAAGATCGACCAGAAAAGGCTGGTTTCGTATATCTGGATAGGGCCTGAAAAGATCTCACCCACGCGTCTGGGAGATACGAAAGTTCAAATTGACGACGCGCTTATCGAGGATACTCACGTCATCCGCACCGTCATGTGGAATAAGCTGAATGAACAACCCAAGCTCATCGTGTCTTTGCGTGTAGATGAGACCTCCGAAATGGGCATCGTTATGGATGTGCAACAGGAACTCCGGGAGGCCGGCACATTGCGGGTCAATTATTCGACGAAGAGAGATCTCAAATCATAAGTTGGCGTGAGTATCTTCGAAAATGAGAAGGCCCTGCACGTGCAGGGCTTTTTTTGTATTTGGCAGTGCCTATTTTTTACCGACTGCCATCTATATCCAATAGGTGCCTCCGGATTTGGTCCGAATTCGTATTCTCACTATCTCATTATCTATCGAAGCAAATATGTCACACTGCATCACACTGCTCCCAGGAGACGGAATAGGCCCCGAAGTTGTAACTGCCACCGTCGATATTCTAAGTGCGACCGGTGTCAAAATAGAATGGGAGCGCATTGACGATATCGGAGCAGTAGCCGTCGATAGATATGGCACGCCGTTACCCATTCACGTCCTGGAGTCGATCAAAAAAAATAGAGTTGCTCTAAAGGGACCGATTATGACTCCGGTTGGGAAAGGCTTTAAGAGTGTAAACTTGCAACTCCGGCAGAAGCTTGATCTTTATGCCAACGTTCGTCCGTGCAAAACGATACCACGTGTAGAGTCGCCGTTCTCGGACGTAAATCTCCTGATCTTCCGAGAGAATACGGAGGGGCTTTATTCCGGAATTGATACGTACGATGAGCGCCTCGAAATTGCAGATTCAATCGCTCGTATTACGAAGCGTGGTTCTGAGAGGATTTTGCGTTATTGCTTTGAATACGCGCGGACCAATCATATTGATGATGTGACGATTGTTCATAAAGCCAATATTTTGAAGAAAACTTCGGGGATGTTCTTGAACATTGGCCGTGATATGGCGAAAGAATATCCGGAAATCAATACCAACGACCGGATTATTGATAATATGTGCATGCAACTCGTCATGCACCCTCAACAGTTTCGCGCCATTGTCACGACAAATCTTTTTGGCGACATTTTGAGTGACCTCTGCGCCGGCCTGGTTGGAGGCCTGGGCCTTGTTGCCGGGGCCAATATCGGGGATGATTATGCCGTTTTCGAGGCCGTTCATGGGAGCGCCCCGGATATTGCCGGGAAAAATATAGCCAATCCGACGGCCGTCTTGCGCGCAGCTGAGATGATGCTTCGGCACCTCGGCGAGAACGTTGCTGCGGATGCCATACAGCATGTACTTTTCAAAACGCTTGCAGAGGGTAAGTATCTTACCGCGGATCTTGGCGGGAAGACGTCCACGAAGGATTTCACGGCTATTATGCGTGATCGTGTCGCTGAATTCGCCGCATGATGACTATGAGGGTTGCATATTGAAAAGCGCTCTGCATTCCTCGGTGATCACGAATAGCCGTGATAAGGCGCGATGCTTTGGGGCAAGGCCCATAACGGCATCTTTGAGAAAGACAACTTCATGAGAGAATTGAGAAGATGATACAACGTCTTCAGTCTATTTATCTTGCGCTTGGCGTTCTGGCCCTTGCCGGGTGGCTTTTCTGGAATGCGGATCTCATGCACGGACCTGTCGCGGAGCAGATGGCCTGGTTTGGTCCTGGGCTTGTAATTACGGGAGGCCTTGCCGGCCTAACAGGTTTGGTGGCAATATTTCTTTATAAGGATGCGCATCACCCTAAGAATCTCCTTCCAGGTCTTCGGCGGCAAAGAAAGATTGTGATTACTGCACAATTTATTACGCTGCTCTTAGCCTGCATACTTTATTTCGGGCTCTTTCTGGCACGGGCACTACCGGTAGCCAAAGATATAGGCGGTATGATATCGCTGGCCGGACCCCCGTTCGGCTATTTGCTTTTTTATATGGCTCGCCGGGGTATCGATAGAGATATCACCGAACTCAAGAAATCTAATGAGTTTCGGCTGCGAGATTGAGTCAGGCAACCGACTGTCAGGGCGGGGTCAACCGGCAAGATTGAAATAGAGGCCCTTTTAAGCGGGATATTTCCGCCTCAATCCCATTATCAATGAACCCGAAAGTAGAGGTTGAGCGTCCTTCGTATACGTATCCGCTGCTCTTCTTCGGGATTCTGAGCTTCTCGGTGAGCGCAATCTTGGTCCGATATGCCGGTTCGGCCCCCGGTCTTGCCGTTGCAGCTCTCCGAACTAGTTTCGCAGTAATAATTCTAGCTCCATTTGCATTCCCTCGAATTAAAAAGGAGGTTCGGAACTTCGGCGGAAAAGACTGGCTTTTAGTCATTTCCGGCGGGGTACTGCTTGGTCTTCACTTCGTTACGTGGATAGAGTCGCTATATCATACCACGGTAGCTGGAGCATCAGTTATCCTGGCCATTGCGCCCATACTGGTTGCCTTGTTAAGTCACTGGTTGTTAAAGGAGCGATTGGAATGGAGCCTGATTCTGTCAATCCTGGTGGCTGTTACTGGATCCGTACTTCTCGTCTGGGGGGATTTGATTCGGGTCGACGATGTTAAGGAGAGCTTGCTTGGAAACGGACTGGCAATTTCAGCGGCCTTTCTCCAGGCTTTCTATATGATCATCGGGCGTGTCGTGCGAAGGAGCGCGTCTTGGCTGGCATACGTATTTCCTTTGTACACCGTAGCGGCGCTTACCACGATTGTAGCCGCGTTAATCGACGGGACAACCTTAATCGGGTACGATCCCTCTGTTTATGTTCTCTGTGCTCTCATGGCACTCTTTCCGCAAATCGCGGGACACGGGTCGTTTAACTTCGCATTGAAATATCTTTCCGCGGCGTTCTTGAGCCTGCTCTCGTTGCTTGAGCCCGTCATTGCGTCCGTTTTGGCATTTCTATTATTTGAGGAAATGCCCACGGGAATTGCGCTGACTGGGATGGCTATGGTACTTCTTTCGGTGGGCTTGAGTATCCGACCCCATTTAGTATCAAATCAATAGCCACCCCTGAAGGCTTTTGATTGACAAAAAAGAACCGGGTCGCCGCGATGATAGCGGAAGCGAGACTAAGGCGAGCTATACCCAAAGAATATCAATGTAGGCGTGGGACCACCATAGCATTCAAATTCCGGGGTAGGCAAATAATTTGTCGCTCAGCGGAGGATTCACCTTTGCATCCTTCATGACGATCTCTTGAAACGGTTGGCCGTTCATCTCGATATTGAGTCCGAATGGCATTTTTACGCCGCCGACATCGCGAAAATCACTCATCATGGTTGCCATGGACACGGGCTGACCTGTCTGGGGATTCGTACCCTGACCCTCGCTTTTGACAATGAGGTCCGTCACATTGTCGATAAAGAGAAAACGATCAGGATGATCGGGTCGGGTGAGTTTAAGCTTGGAAGCCATCGCCCCACCTACTTCTTCTTCGCCGATGAGCGTGACCTCAAAGCCTTTAGCGCGATAATTATATAGCGGTCCATCAAGGTCGGCCTGATCGGCTATGTTGGCTGCCTGATCGGCCGGTAGTTTTACGGGGTCATTCCCGGCCATGGGGTTAGCATCCACGCCGTCTCGCCATCGTATGCCGAAATCACTTCCATATTCATTGACGGCACTTCGATCTCCGTACGAACCTTTCCGGGACGCGATATATACAGCGTGATGGGCATATTCATTCCCATCATGTGTACCTCGCCAACCCACTTGAGCGATTTAATACTCGAGATCATTTTGACACCCCCGCGGGCGGCAAGATGCTTTTGCACGATTTGGTCGACCGGGCTAATAGTCGGGGGAAGTGGCGATTTTACAGCCTCACTTGATCGACAGGCAGAGAGGAGAAATACACCTGCGATTAATGCGGTCAGGACAAAGTAATTTTTAATTTGCATGGGGTTCGTGGGGATCATGAAAATAAATGTTTGGGTAAGTCGTCAAAAAAGAGGCGACGCATGACAAAATATTGCACAATGATACTCCTACGGAAAACTGGCGAAAAGTTATCAGCATCGGTAGGGCGTGACGATTGATACAGTTTGCGCATCTTATGTGCATCGCAAAATGCGCTAAGGATGGCTCGACTTTCTCGCCAGCGTCCTGTAAGAACGGCCCGTATATAGGCAAGGCTATCGAAGAGCAATCTTCCTGCAAGTATACGACGCCATCGGGTGGGTGAATGGTTCTTATATAGCATAAGCAGACTATTTCTGTAATTGTAATATGTTTTACGTGCGTCGCCCGCGGGAAGTGATGCACCGCCGATGTGGTACACGTGGCTCCGGGGTTCGACCATCACCATGTACCCATTCCTGTGGAATCTCCAGCAAAGGTCAATTTCTTCCATATGCATCACAAAATGCTCGTCAAAACCTCCTACTGCACTGAACGTGGACCGGCGTACAAGAAGTGCCGCACCGGTTGCCCAGAAGATTTCCCGAGCGTCATCGTATTGGCCCCGATCATACTCAAGGGTGTGAAATAAACGACCACGTGTAAATGGATAACCGTATTTGTCTATAAAGCCACCCGATCCCCCGGCATATTCAAAGCGTAGATGGTCACTATATTGAAGCAATTTGGGCTGGATCGCTGCCACATGTGGAAATCGCTCCATGCGTTCGACGAGCGGCGCGAGCCAACCGGCGGTTACTTTTACATCATTGTTTAAGAATACGATGTACGATCCCGTAGCTGAAGAAAGGGCCGCATTATTCCCTCTTGCGAAAGCCCAATTCTCCGGGTGTCGTACAATTGTAATATGTGGAAACTGCTGTCGGACCCATTCCAAAGAACCGTCGCTAGAGGCATTATCGGCAAGAATGATCTCCAAATTTGCATACTGTGTTTCCACAACCGACGGCAGACAAGTTTTTAGCAACGGCAGAGCGTTCCAGGTGACGATAATGATGGAAACGCGTGGAAGGGGAGCCATGCAAAACCGTGGTTGTGAAGAATAAAAAGCTAAGGATAAAGCCGGTGGTTTACCCAGCAGCCTTCTGATCGCTCAAAAACGAGACGGTCATGGAGCCGATTAGGCCGTCCCTGCCAAAATTCGATACGTTTTGGGCACACAAGATAACCACCCCAGAACGGTGGAAGTGGCACTTCTTTTCCTGCGAACCGCTTGTTCAATTCGTTGACTCGATCGCGAAGTATTTTTGTATCAGGCAGTTCGCGGCTCTGTTTGGAGGCCCATGCGCCAATTTGTCTGCCACGCGGGCGTGAAGTGAAGTATGCCTTCGACGCATGCTCCGGGATTCGGGTTACCGAACCTTCCACACGAACTTGTCGCTGTAATACACCCCAATGAAAAACAAGTGCAGCGTGAGGATTCTCGGCAAGCTCGTGGCTCTTTCGACTCTCGTAGTTTGAGAAAAATACGAATCCATCCTGGCTGAATTCTTTCATAAGCACCATACGCGCCGATGGAAATCCTCCGTCGGAACAGGTGGCCAGAGTCATCGCTTCAGGTAAAAAAAGACCAGCTTTTTGTGCTGAAGAAAACCATTTGCCAAAGAGTTGGATCGGATCCATGTTGGAATCCGGTGATTCGATTCCTTCGATCAGACCCCTTCCCAGTGTAAATAGGCTTCTGAGGAGATAACGAACTTTCATATTGGCGCGCAACCTGTCCTGAATTTGGCGCAAAGGTACGTATCAAGCGCCACATATAACCATCGCTCACGGCATGAGTCCCTTACTCTTCGAGAGTTCATCGTTAAGGGACTTTTTAAGGTGATTTGCGTTGAAAAGCCCTCCCTCGAATGATGGGTCAGCCGGCCATCAAACAAGACAGGCTTGCGAGAAGAATGTTGGGGTGGATGTGGCACCTGAGATTCAAGATTCGCAGGAAAAAAACGATGCGGAATTTAGATTATTCGTCTCCGAACTCATTAATACCATGAAAAGTCCGAGAGCTTCAAAACCAAGAGTAACCACAGGAGCTACGGAAATGAAAGGCAATTTTATCCGTGAAATCATTCGGGAAGATCTCAAGACGGGTCGGATCGAAAGAGTTGTGGTGCGCTTTCCCCCTGAACCCAACGGATTCCTTCACATCGGGCATTCGAAAGCGATTGCTTTGAATTTCGGTCTGGCGCGCGATTTTGACGGCATCTTTCATCTACGGTTCGACGACACAAATCCCGAGACGGAGGACATGAAATTTGTTGAGGCGATTGAGCAGGATTTGGCATGGTTGGGTGTAAGTTGGGGTGAGCACAAGCATTTCGCGTCAGATTATTACGAACAACTTTATGATTGGAGCCGCCAACTCATTAAAAAGGGAAAGGCCTACGTAGATGACCTGAATGAGGAAGAGATCCGTGCGCACCGCGGCACAGTATCTGAACCGGGAACGCCCAGCCCGTGGCGCCGTCGATCGATTCGGGAAAATCTGACATTGTTTGAAGAGATGCGCTCGGGTGCGTTTGCCGACGGAGAGAAAGTTCTTCGGGCCAAAATTGACTTGACCTCTCCAAACATGAAGATGCGTGATCCGCTCATGTATCGCATTCGTCATAAACGCCACTACCGCCGCGGCGAAGATTGGTGCATCTACCCGATGTACGATTGGGCCCACGGTCAGTCCGATGCCATCGAAGGTATATCGCATTCGATTTGTACGCTCGAATTTGAAAACAATCGCGAGTTGTATGACTGGTTTCTGAAGGCACTCGATCTAGATCCCCGGCCGCGTCAACTCGAATTTGCACGGCTTAACATCACCTATATGGTGATGAGCAAGCGCAAATTGCTCCAACTTGTGGATGGTGGTTTTGTCGAGGGGTGGGATGATCCGCGGATGCCCACAATCGCAGGATTAAGACGACGCGGCGTGACGCCTGGTGCTATTCTTGCGTTTTCCGAAGCTGTCGGCGTTACCCGGGTCGACAGCCGTGTTGACATCGAGATGTTTGAACACGCAATCCGGGATGATTTGAACTGTCAGGCACCACGTGTCATGTGTGTGGTCCGACCACTCAAGGTGGTCATATCCAACTTGGACAAGGACGAATGGCTTGAAGCACCGTATTGGCCGCACGACGTACCTAGAGAAGGTTCGCGAAACGTACCACTTACACGAGAGATTTATATCGAACGGGACGACTTTATGGAGAACCCGCCGCCTAATTTTCACCGTTTGGCTCTCGGGACTGAAGTTCGCCTTCGATATGCGTATATCATCCGTTGTAATGAAGTCAAAAAAGATGAAAACGGGGAAGTCGTCGAGTTACGGTGTTCATATGACCCCGAAACCCGGAGTGGCGGCCCGAAGGCAAATCGTAGGGTGAAGGGTACCGTTCATTGGGTATCGGCAACACATGGTCTTCCGGCAACGGTTCGGCTCTACGATCGGTTATTTGATGTTCCGAACCCGTCGGATAGTGACGAGGACTTTAAGACATATCTGAATCCGCATTCCGTCGATGAAGTAACGACGAGCGTGGTTGAGCCGAGCGTTAAGGAAGATCCCGTAGGTACCCGCTATCAATTTGAACGCATTGGCTATTTTTGGCCCGATCCGAAGGACTCAAAACCCGATCGCCTGGTGTTTAATCGCATCATCTCTCTGCGTGACAAGTGGTCGAAACTTAATGCGATTTCGGCTCCAGTCGAGGTGAAATTGAAGAGAAAATCGGAGAATTATTCGCATTCGGGATCGTCGCTTGAAGCCAAGACCGATCCTGTAGATCTTCTCGGAACAGTGCAACGCGCCCGCTACGAGGCTTATCTCTCAATGGATGTGAAACGCGATGAGGCTGTAGTCATTGCCGGCAACGATGAGCTTATCCAATTTTTCGAGGATGCAGTGGCGGCGTATTCCTCTCCGCCGCTCATTGCGCGCTGGATTGTCAATGAACTGCTAGGGGCCCAGCGGGCCCGCAAACAGACCGTGTTACCGTTTGCCCCCGAGGACTTTGCTCATCTAGTCGCTATGGTCGACGACGGTGATCTGTCCGGAAGGATGGCGAAGGACGTCTTGGCGAAAATGTTAGAAAGCGGTAGAGCCCCTGAAGATATTGTTGCGGAGGAAGGACTGGCGCAACTATCAGACGAGTCTTCTATATCAGCGCTCGTCGAAGAGGTTGTCAATAGCCACCCTGACAAGGTCGCCGCTTATCAAGCCGGGAAACGTGGGCTCATGGGATTCTTCGTTGGCCGGGTTATGCAGGCATCAGAGGGCAAGGCAAATCCAGAAATGGCAAGTGAGCTGCTCGAGACGATGCTCGACGGATAAGCGACAGGGGCCGTCGGCGCAATCAGCTTTTGGTAGGGATTATTTTCCCTTGACATCAAGGAGTCGTTGAACGAGATCTACTGTTGAGATGCCCTCCGCCTCTGCATTAAAGTTGGGGACAATGCGGTGCCGGAGTACGGGAACGGCCATGCGTTCGACATCGGCAATGAGAGGCGTGAGGCGACCATCAAGGAGAGCAAGCGCTTTGGCGCCGAGTATGAGATACTGGGAAGCACGTGGTCCAGCGCCATAGTTAATATAATTGTTCACAAAGTCCGGCGACCCGTCGCGTCCGGGACGCGTTCTGCCGGCGAGCGAAACGGCATATTCAATTACGTTGTCCGCGACTGGCGCCTGCCGTACCAGTTCCTGATAAGAAAGAAGATCCCCTGTAGTCATCACGTGCTGTACGACGGGATTGTGTGAACTCGTAGTCGTGCGAACCACTTCGACTTCTTGTTCAAATGTAGGGTAGTCAAGCCAAAGATTGAACATAAACCGGTCAAGCTGGGCTTCCGGAAGAGGATAGGTACCCTCTTGCTCAATGGGGTTCTGTGTGGCGAGTACAAAAAAGGGTTCATCGAGTAAAAATGTTTGACCGGCAGCTGTGACGCGGTGCTCCTGCATCGCCTCCAGAAGCGCGGCTTGTGTTTTTGGCGGCGTTCGGTTTATCTCATCGGCTAACACAACATGTGCGAATACCGGCCCGCGAACAAATTTAAATTTGCGTCGGCCGGTGCTTGCATCTTCCTCGATAATTTCTGTCCCCGTAATATCGCTGGGCATAAGATCCGGGGTAAACTGAATTCGGCTAAACCGGAGATCAAGGGCATTGGAAAGCGTCTGGATAAGAAGGGTCTTCGCCAGACCCGGCACCCCAACAAGTAGCACATGCCCCCGACAGATCAGCCCCACAAAGATCATCTCGATGATGTCTTCCTGACCAACGATAACCTTGCCGATTTCTTCTTTCAGCCGTCCATATCCTGTGAGCAAGGAATCGGCGGCAGATGATGGAGAAGGCTCGGCACGGTGCATAGTCATTGGCATGAAAGGGTATTTAAGACAAGCGCGCAAACTTTTGACAGTCTCTTGCGGAAGCGTTTCGCCACCGAAGTGATTCAATCTCAGCTTTGTTAATTGCGGGCGACAAAGGTTTCTGCCGGCTCACCCCGGATTTCGACGTACACGTCATTCCTGAGTACTTTGAGCCATTTCGCGAGAACCTTGTTTTGTTTATCTCGAAGCGCATACTGTTCAATCATTTCATAGTCTGTATTGATGTCCACTCGATGGCTGGCTACACGTTTCTGGAGCAATACGATATGGTAGGCCCGTCGCCCATCCAATAGATCAACTTCTTCCGGCTCACTTATGTCACCAACCTTCATGGTGGCCAGTGTCTTTTTCCAACGAGGGCCGAGTGCTTCAATGATCAGATCACGTTCGCCGGAACTCGGATCAAGGACCCGCCCTCCCATCTGTGCTGAACTCTTCTCGTCGGAATGGCGCCGGGCCATAAGTTCGAACGGGATTTTATAAGTGATTATTGAATCGCGGATTGCCTTCAGTTCGGCAATTGCTTCGGTCGGATCGGCTTTACTTTTATCAAAGGCAATTAGAATGTGATTGTAATCTATGACGTCCCCAACACGTTTGTTGACCCTGAGGATGTGAAGCCCGAACTGTGTTTCGAAAACCTGAGAAATCTCTCCAATTGGGATACGTGAAGCAACCGCCGCGAATTCGGGGACTACATCTTGAAGCCGCATACTCTCATAATGGCCACCTTTCTTGGCCGATCCTGGATCATCGGAAAAGAGGCGGGCCATCTCTTCAAATGAAGCACCTCCGACGACAACTGAATCGCGGATCGAGGAAATGATTTCGTTGGCCTCTTCTCTCGCAGCGGCCGAAACAGCTGGAAATTTTACGATGTGTTCAACACGAACCACATTGGGGAAGGTGGGCAGTGAATCGGTCGGAAACTGATTGAACCAATCTTGTACTTCAGATGGCGTGACTTTGATTTTTCGCGTCTTTCTAGTCCGAAATTGATCCGCTAGCATTTGATCTTTGAAATCGTCCTTCAGATCAGCCTTTATCTCAACGACACTTTTTCCATAGAGTTCTTCGAGACGTCCCTCTGAGCCAAGTTGCGCTTCCATCTGCTGTATTCTCTGATCAAGCGATTGGTCAACTTGATCGTCGGATACCTGAATGGTCGTGTCTCGCTTGGCGTGGATGCTGAGTACTTTCTCATTAATGAGCTGGTTCAGCGCATTGGTCCAGAGTTCTTTTGAATAGGGGACCTTTTGTTGTTGAACCACGCCTGAGACAAAACCATCTACTTCAGAACGAAGAATTATCTTATCGCCGACTACGGCAACGATCTCATCAAGGACTTTGCCATCCTGCGCAACGGCTATATGAGCAAAATGTGGGAACGTGATCACGCAAAATGAAAGTACGATGACGTGACGAAAAAACTGCATGGGGATCTGGAATGAATCGAGAGCAGAACGGCGCAAATGTGGCACGATACGTAAGGAATATGAACGGGCCGCAAAGGGCTCTTATTACAGGGGCGTCATTTAATCTCGAGGTCCTCTCGTACGATGGCCTCGTTTTTCAGCCGTTGAACCTGACGGGCATACATCTGTTTCCTGGCCTCAATGGCAAGGCGTTCCTTCAATTCTTGTTCAACCCAGGCAATTTCGGGTAGAGATCCCGTGGGCTTCTTGTCTACCAATTGAAGAACGTGATAAGTTCCCGATGCGAAAATCAGTGGAGCAATATGTCCAATCGATAAATGCCGGAGTGCATCCTGAACCGAAGGAAGTGCATTGAACAATCTTGATACTGGAAAAAACGATCGATCCAGAGCAAGAGACCCATCTGCGTCGTCGGCAAATCTCGAAGCTATTTTTGCCCATGCCGAGTCTGCGTTCTGAGTCGTCAATGATGCCTGAAGTAGACGACGTGCGACGCGAGCGGAATCAACGGACGGCTGGGATAAATAGCGGACGCGCACGAACGGCTCCCGCAATTTTAGCTGATCCTTATGCTGGTCGAAGTACATTTCAATACTTTGGGCCGGAGGATCCTCGGCGTGCTCCGCGTAGAGTCGATTAATGTACGCGCTGATCAGCACGCTTCGCTCGTTCTCATGCAGCAGTTTTTTTACATGCGGTATTTCGTACAGGTGTTTTCGCTGAGCTTCTTGATAAAGCAGTTCGTTAGTAACCCATTGATCGATAATTTGCCGACTTGCCTCTACTGTATCGAGCGGAATTGGATTCGACTTTAGGGCCAAATTCAACTCATCCCGTGAGAGGTAGTGGTTGCCGACACGTGCCACAAATTCAACATTAGACGGCGTATTTCCACAACCGGCCGCGGGGACGAGGCTTCCCACTGCCACCATCAGTTGAATAAGAGTAGCCCACCCAATAGTTTTTTTTTGTCCCAGCATTTGACCGATTAAGTTGTGTTGCTTGGAGCGCTTATGCAGCAAGCGGACACGGGACCGGCGCTACGAATAATTGTATTGATTCGCCAGTATTGTGATTGCGACAATCGAACAATGCGTCAATTTAAGGACGACACAGTCGTATCACCATCGGCGGACGCTGATTCCTTGAAAGCCCCCGTAAGGCGTTGAGGAAACGTACGTGCATGATAGCGTTTGTGCAGACGGGTCAGTAACCGGTCCTCGAGAACCTTCTGGTAGTCGTTAACTACCTCGGCCTTTGCTTCTTCAAATGTTTTGTCGCGGGCTGGTACTGTACCCTCATTGAAAAGTATCAAAAAGCCCTTGTTATAGGGAATAACAGTAGTGAATTCACCCTCATTAAGCGCGACTGCCTGATCAAAAATAGAATCGGTTTTTTTTGATACGAGCGTGGTATCTACCCGATAGTGGGAGAGAGAATCTGAAAGTGACATCGAAATTACCTCTTCCGGGGTAGTACCGCTTTTCAGCATATTGTAGTATTTATTTATTCCGACATCGGACCGTCCAAAAATACCGACGATGCGCGTCCGGGTATCGTATTTGTACTCGCCCGGATGGGTACTGAAATAGGCCTTTAGACCCAGCGTGTCCTCGGTTGCCGGCGTCCAAACCGAATCCTGCATAAGCCGGAACAGGAGCAATCCATCGTGGAATTCCTGCATCGTATTTCTGAAATCGACGTCTCTTTCTTCGAGCGCCTGAACTTTGTAATTAATAGCGCGGTCATTTAAAAAATCATCGACGGTGGCAAAAACCTGTTCCTTGACTGTTGGCCGCCGGATGACAGGGTGTGTTTTTGCAAAAGCTAGCAAGTCATGGATGGAATAAGAGGAATCTCCGAGGGTTGCAAAACGAATTCCCTGAAGCGAGTCCGGTACGAGAGCACGATTTAACGCTTGAAAAACTGTATCGACGGAAGAGGATGAAAAAACGGCCATAATGCCGGTCGTATCAATGGTAACGCCGCGCTCGGCACGTACTCTTCGTGCAAACGACTCCTCAGCCTTTTTCGCACGAGGTAGCCGGGCGACGAGTTTGTCTAAATCCTCGCGAGAATCCTCAAACGATTTCTTTGTCGTCCTTCCGGTTAGTTTAATGAGATGATATCCGAACTGAGTAAGGATTGGCGGTGATACATCCCCAACCTCCTTTAGCGCAAAGCCGGCATCTTTTAGCGGTACAAGGAGGCGGCTATCATAGGAGATGTTGCCGAGATTACCGCCGGCCCGCGCGCTCGCTCGATCGTCAGAAGAGGATTTGGCCACGTCGGCGAAGGGCTCACCGTCCTTGAGCCGGGCTTGGATCGAGTCAATTCGTGCAAGTGCCTCAACCGTATCAGCAGGGCTGGTACCCTTGGGGCGAATCATAATATGCGCAATCTGAATATCAGCCGGTTTGATTTTTCTATCATGTACAAGAAGAATGTGATAGCCAAACTGTGTGCGGAATACAGGAGATACTTGTCCGGGAGCCGTCTTGTAAGCCCAATCCTCAAAAGGCTTGACCATTTTGCCGGCGCTAAAGTATCCAAGCCGACCACGGGCACCGAGTCCGCTGCCCTTCGCGGAGGGATCCTCTGAGTGCCGAACGGCCATATCGCCAAAATCAACCCCCTGAAGTACAGAATCGCGAATGGCGATTAGTTTGTTGTAAGCAATGAGGGTATCTTTGGGGGCGGCGTTTTTGTCGAGCCTGATAAGAATATGGCTAGCATCAATTACTTCTTTTCGCTTCTCATAGAGGTCCTTAAGTAAAGGCTCCTTTACCTTTTGATCCAGGAGATACGGGCGCGCCAGTTGGGAACGGTATTTTGCGATCTCATCTAAGATCGTCGAATCGGTATCAAGCCCAGATGCTTCCGCCGCCAGGACTTTGAGTTTAAAGTCAACGTATCGTTTTAGAAAATCCTGGTAAGCGGAAAGAGAATCGCCCCGTACTTGATCGATGCCACCAATCGATCGAGCATACTGATATTCAAAATCGCCAAGCGTGAGGGTTTGTCCCCCATATGTTGCGACTACGTTAGGAACCATCGTGTTGGCCAACTTTGTGGCCGAATGAGAAGACCCACAACCCATCAATCCGATGGTCAAAACAATAAAAACTGCAAGAGATAGTTTACGTTGAGAGACAATTGTCATGGGCATGTATCAGTTGAAGAGACAGAAGTTGGACAATGAAAAATGAGCCGTACGTTTAAATCGATCGAAAAAATAGATTCATCCCCGAATGAATGCAACATCGATTTCGATGAATAATCTGGGGCTGTTATAGCAACAATCGCCGGTAAAGGTTGTCTCTTAATCATGAAGACCGTTTGCGTCCGTACAATAAATCGCGACGAGCATGAACGAAAAAGTATTAATCGAAGCCTTTCAGACAGGAGACGAATTTGCCTTTGTTTCAATCTACAACCGGCATAAGGGTGCCGTGTACGCCTTCTGTGCAAAAATGCTCCTTGACAAGGCACGCGCTCAAGATGCGATGCAGGATACTTTTCTTCGTGTATATGAAAATAGAGCTCGCCTTCAAAAATCAGGGTCATTCAAAGCGTGGCTCTTTACGATTGCGCGCAACCAATGCTTAAACCAACTCCGACGCTCGGTCAGGCAGGTTCCGCTCGAAACCGAGCCGTTCGTATTTCCGAAGGGGATTGAGAAGTTAGAAAAAAGTGAGCAGGTCAAATGGATGACGCACTTCCTATCCCGCCTCAAGCCGGAATATCGAGAGGTAATTGTTTTACGGGAATACCAAGGTATGAGCTATGAGGAAATCGCAGCGGTTACCCGGACTACTATAAGTTCGGTAAAGTCCAGATTATTTAAAGCAAGAAGGAAGCTTGCCTCGATCATTGCGCCTGCCATTGAGCGCGAGCACATAAGAGCGACAGGCGACTGCAAATGGTCTTGAAGTCTGAAATGGTGGCAAACCTTTCCCGGTAAATGATTATGAATGAATTCGATACAGAACGTAACGGACACATCTCCTGCGAAATGGGAGACGAGGAAATACTCAACCAATATCTAGACGGCGAGCTAGCGTTTGAACGTCAAGCCGATTTTTTTCAACACCTATCAGTTTGTGTTCATTGCCGCTCTACTTTCGATGCTGTCCTTTCATTTAGACGAATGAGCCGGCAAGAGAACCTGGCCGTCCCTTCTGCGGTTGATAGTGCTTTTTATGAAGCGCTGTCCGAACTAAAACGCCAGAATAATCACTACGATCGGGCCGTTGATCGACGGCCGCTCTGGCAACTGAAAACCCCGGTCTCTCTTCGCTCTGCGATGATCACCGCGGTTTTGCTTTTTGTCGCTGGTTTTTTGTTGCCGACGCATCTTGCACCGGAACCGGTCGTCACGGCCATGGCCCGCGTAACGGGTGAGGAAGAGTTAATCAATCTCGCACAGATTGAGACGGTGAAGAAGCATTATGAGCCCGTTTATGTATTCTATCCGGGGTTGACCGTGGAGGCAGAACACGAAGGTACACCGCTTCTCGATGAATCAATGTGAACACAAGTCGTGTATTTATGCCTAATATTCCTCGGCGTCAAGCACGTCCCTATCTTGCAACAATCGGCCGTTCGTAACTTCGCATCCCAAGTTGTCCGTTCGTTCAATTCTGTCCCTGCACATGTCCCCATATCTCAAATCGGTACGTGTACGTTTTGCGCCGAGCCCTACAGGTCTTTTGCACATCGGCGGTCTTCGTACGGCGCTCTATAATTTCCTTTTCGCTCGTAAAACTGGAGGAACATTCATTCTTCGCGTCGAAGATACCGATCAGAGCCGGCTGGTAGAGGAAGCCGAAACAGATATTCTGGCATCCCTTGATTGGACAGGACTTGCGTTCGATGAAGGGCCGGGAATAGATGGGGAGTGTGGCCCGTATCGGCAGTCGGAGCGCAAGGACTTGTACGGCACGTATGCGCGGCAGTTAGTGGATAGCGGTCATGCCTATTACGCTTTTGATTCCCCGGACTCGATTGAGGCTATGAGGACCCGGCATAAAAGCCCGGAAAACCCAGCCCCACGTTACGACAGCGCTACACGAAATGAAATGATCAATAGCCTGACACGCTCGAAAGACGAAGTGAACAGGCGTATTGAAGAGGAGGAGCCGTTCGTTATAAGGTTAAAAGTACCTGAATTTGGAACGGTTCGTTTTGAAGATCTTATTAGGGGGGCGGTCGCGTTTGGCACCTCGTCAGTCGATGATCAGGTGCTTGTGAAATCCGATGGATTGCCCACGTATCACCTGGCGAATATTGTAGACGATCATTTGATGGGTATTACCCATGTGATCCGAGGCGAGGAGTGGTTGCCTTCGGCGCCCAAGCATATTCTCCTCTACCAGGCATTTGGATGGGAGCCCCCCACAATGGCCCATCTCCCGCTCATCTTGAGCCCCAACGGAGGAAAACTGTCGAAGCGTAACGCCGAAAAGATGGGTATTCCAGTCAATGTCCGTCAATATCGTGAAGAGGGATATGAACCGGCGGCATTGATTAACTTTTTAGCCATGTTGGGTTGGAATCCGGGGAATGAAAGAGAAGTATTTGAACTAGATCAACTCGTAGACGCCTTCTCCATTGATCGGGTCGGCTCGAGCGGCGTTCAGTTTAACCTGGACAAGTTGCGCTGGTTTAATCAGCAACATTTACGGAAAATGCCGGTGCGAGATATTTTAGAGCGCGTTCGTCCCGACCTTACCCGTGCAGGTTTCACTCCGGCGGATGATTATCTTCTACGAGTGATTGAATTGATGAGGGAGCGCATCTCTTTCATTGGAGATCTAGTTTCGCAGTGTCGATACTTTTTTGAGGATCCCCAAGAATATGACTCGAAAGGACTAAAGAAGCGCTGGAAAAAGGATTCAAGTGAATTGCTCCTGGAATATGCGGATCGCCTCGAAAAGCTTCAAGTAATGGACCATGCCGCTGCTGAAGAGACCCTTCGCGACCTCGCCGAATTGACGGGTATCGGGGCCGGTCGGATAATTCATCCGGCACGCCTCGCTGTGAGCGGCGTGTCGGCAGGACCGGGCCTCTTCGATCTAATGGAATTGCTGGGTAATGATGTATGTGTCCGCAGATTAAGGCGTGCAGCGAACGGATTAGGATAGACAAATCGGGTTGTCCCACCTTGTTCTCAGCGCAAACGAATGATTTCCTCCTGAGCAAACATTGATTGTGATCTCTCCAAGGGTGCAAATGGAGTGAGCACCGCCGGAGGAACACCTATATCTGCAAGGTAATATTCACCGATCTTTTCCTGGGCTTGCGGTTTGTCGAGTCCGGTCTTGGGCAGCGCAAGCGTCATCGTGGCGGCGGCGTGAATGACCACACCCGGTGCAATGCCAGACGAAGGATCTAGGCCGGAAGGTACATCGAGGCTCAGAATAGGGGCAGTTTGATTGTTGGCCCACATGATCATTTCGGCTGCCCATCCGCTTGGGCTCCCGCGGAGGCCATAACCGATCAGGGCATCGAGGACGAGATCAATCTCTTTGGAAATTGGAGGCAAGTCCATTTCTGTGATAGAGGCTCTCAACCACTGAAGAATGCCGAGTTGATGCGCGGGGGTACCCCGAAAAGAAGAAGCCGGGGCGCTGAGTAGGATCGTGACCTGGGCTCCCCAACAATGAAGTCGTCGTGCAGCTACCATTCCGCCTCCGCCGTTCCCGCCGGTACCACAAAGCAAGAGTACTTGCTTGCCGCGGGGCTCACCACCGAGAAACCTCCCCCGTGACAAGTGCGCGAGATTGCGCCCTGCATTTTCCATCATTTGAATTAGTCCAATGTGGGCCTCTTCGACCATTACGCGGTCTATTTCGCGCATGTCGTTCGTGGTAACGGTTGGGATGCGCATCATTGGCTGGAACCGATCTCGAATCATTGGATGCACCGGTGCCTTCAAATATGCCCTCGATTGACGACAGAGTCGATTGGATAAAAGTTTGGCAGTTTCAATCGGCCGAATCCTTAGCCAAACCGGAGGGGGCACTAATTAATATACTTACTTTTGACGCGACGGATTGCCATTCTGATATATAAGGCCTTCACATGAAGTGTGTTGATAACGGCGCACATAAAGTGGTAAGTGACCATCCACCGTGTTTTCAGAAAATGCGAAACGAGGTTTGCGAATATTGTGGAAACGCCCGGATCATCGTAAGTCCGGGACGAGAAAACACGAAAGCTTGATGGTGAATGGCAAAGATCAAGTCACCCTCATCCTCCATAAATAACTGAGAGGAAAAATGTCGATACATCCCAAAACGAATGCTTGGTCCCCGGAGTACCCCTCCCTGACGCTTTCTCTGGCGTTGCCGTACCAAGCTGTAAAATCGTCAAAAACCCAAAGCCGTTCTGGCTATATGACATGAATGGTAACTCAGTAGCCATTGTGACCGATGAATTGCGGTTTTTGGAGAAGGAAATATCAGCCCTACCCGGCACGGAAGGGACGTCAATGCTATTTAATGAACGTGCCCACATTGACGCATTTCCCATTTGGATCGAGACCCAGAATACAATCGCAACTGTGGGGGCGGTACAGGGTATTGCACCGGTTTTTGGGGGATTAATCAGGAAGACAGATCTCCACCCCGAAGCTTGTTAGTGCAGGGGCCCTTGCAGGATTTCGCTATCCCGATTCGCAATCCTCTGATTTCGCCGGAGGTGGCGTAAAGATGTGTGGCGGTCATTTTCGCTACAGGCCGAAGTAATTGCCCGAACCGGTTAAACAAGGTGCTGGGATTGCCAGTATTTTCCACCGCATACTCGACGCCCATGCGCTCCGCATCACCCCCGTGGATGAAGCTAGCTGCCGTGCATGGGATTGCCGGGTGTGGGAGGGCCGTCTCCCGGGAAGACATTAATCCATCGGCATTGAAGCAAAAAGCGGCGTTCGAAGTGGCCAAGGAAGTCAGAGAAGGTGCCTGAACCGTCGGAATTATATCAAAATTATAGAAATCAGATGTGTCCTGGGGCCAGGGAGTTGTAGTACCCGACGGATAGCCTTACGCTTGTCGGTTGCCATTCCGATACTGTATTGGGTTCATTAAGGACTCCTCAGACGGGATCGTGGTAGGGGGAGCGGCGTCTTTCCCGATGGCCCCTGTCCTAACGTTGATTTCGGAAAAGGCATTGCGGAAATAGGGTCTCCTGTTGTTCCACGGACTATCCACAGGCGCTATTACATATTGCCATAGGGCGGCGTTCTTTTCCGTCACCACGCCACGTTATGAGGATTCCATAGGGGAATAATCACTGACTTGCCTGAGAACATTGTCCCCGCTCCATTTATTGAGAAGGCGTGCATCGTTCTTTATTTCCGTTGAAGATGCGAGTCGGAATCTTGGCGAGCATCCTTAATATTGTCGAGATACAGGTGATGAAGTTCGTCTGCCGCAACGAAAGGGCTGATCGTCCCATGACGGACCGCTTTCTCCAATCCAGGGCGCTCTTTTAGTACGGCCAAGTTTTTTGTAAAGTGGTCATGGAGTCGATTTTCGATGGCCTGAAGAAACCAATGCTTTGACTGGATTTGTCTTCGCTTTGCGAAATCGCCAGTGGATTTCGCATTTGCAATGAAGCCTTTAACCTCGTTCAAAATTTCGTCTAAGCCGTCGCCAGTATTAGACGAACAAGTTAGTGCCTTCGGTTGATGCCCGGAAGCTTTTGGAGGGTACAGATTAATTGCACTTTGAAGTAGGCCCTGAGCAGTCTTTGCGGCATTGACATTACTGCCGTCAGCTTTTGTGATGATGATGGCATCGGCCCACTCGATAATACCCCGCTTGATGCCCTGAAGATCGTCACCGGCACCTGCAAGCGTGAGGAGCATGAAGAAATCGACCATAGAATGGACGGTGGTTTCCGATTGACCCACACCCACCGTTTCGACAAATATCACATCATACCCGGCGGCTTCACACAGTATTAAGGTTTCGCGGGTAGCACGAGCCACGCCGCCCATCGATCCCGCAGCCGGGGAGGGGCGGATAAACGCGTTCGGATCGGAGGAGAGACGTGGCATTCGCGTCTTGTCTCCCAGGATACTTCCCCCGGTCATTTCGCTTGACGGGTCAACCGCCAAAACCGCTACGTGACGTCCTTTTCTGGTCAAGCGGATTCCAAGCGTCTCGATGAGGGTGCTCTTGCCCACCCCCGGACTGCCGGTAATGCCAATTCGGATGGTGTCCAAACCACCTGGCATGCACGCTTCGAGTACCCTTCGAGCCGCTTCCCGATCATCATCATTTTCACTTTCAATGAGTGTGATAGCGCGTGCCAGAATCGTTCGGTCGCCAGAAATTATGCCCTTCACATATGCGTCAATAGATATGGCTTCCCGAACGGGGACGTGGCCAGCAGGGTTAATCGTAGGCAGTCGCGAAACACTGCCACGCACGTGGAGCGCATCATCGACTGAATCAGAAGAGTTTCTCCGGCGAGGCATTCGAATAATGGGTTTGTAAAAGGGTACTCAACTAGCGCTATTTATCTTTGAAGGCCTTGAGGAGAAGCCTTAAGATTTGGCCGGCTGCTTCAGCTACAATCGTTCCGGGGCCAAAGATTCCGGTAGCACCCACATCGTAGAGCGACTGATAGTCCTGTGCCGGAATGACCCCGCCGACGATGACCATAATATCAGCTCGATCTTGCTCCTTAAGTGAAGATATTACCTTCGGGACAAGCGTTTTGTGGGCGCCTGCGAGACTAGAGATGCCCAGGATATGAACGTCGTTCTCTACCGCCTGCCGGGCCGCCTCTTCCGGGGTTTGAAATAGAGGGCCAATGTCAACGTCAAAACCAAGGTCGGCAAAGGCCGTGGCGATTACTTTCGCGCCACGGTCATGCCCGTCTTGACCCAATTTGGCAATGAGGATACGGGGTCGACGGCCCTGAAGGGAGGCAAAGTTATTTGAGAGCACGCGCGTATCAGCAAAGATCTTTTCGCCCCCAATCTCTTCTGCGAATATGCCGGATATGGACTGTATGTCGGCCTTATGCCGGCCAAATATTTTTTCCATAGCATCAGATATTTCACCCAGCGAGGCCCGGTGGCGAGCCGCCTCCACACAACATTCAAGCAAGTTGCCGTTTCCGTCCCTCGCAACTCGGGTAAGGGCCTCAAGTGAATTCGCGACCTTTGAGGCATCACGCGTAGTCTTGACCCTGTGAAGTCGGATCAATTGTTGGCGCCGTACACTGGCATTGTCCACCTCCAAAATGTCAATGGGGGCTTCCTGTTCCACACGAAAGCAATTTACGCCTATGATCCGATCATGCCCCGCATCGATCCTGGCCTGCTTTCGAGCAGCGGCTTCTTCAATCTTAAGCTTCGGCAAGCCCGCCTCGATCGCCCGTGTCATGCCGCCGTGGTCCTCGACCTCTCCGATCAATTCCCATGCCTTTTTGACGAGTTGGCCGGTCAGATATTCCACATAGTATGATCCACCCCACGGATCGATCGCCCTCGTTATATCCGTCTCTTCTTGAAGGTAGATCTGAGTGTTTCGAGCAATACGAGCTGTTTGATCCGTTGGAAGCGCAATGGCCTCATCGAGAGCATTGGTGTGGAGGGACTGTGTGTGTCCAAGAGCAGCGGCGAGTGCCTCGATGCATGTGCGAGAGATGTTATTACTTGGCTCTTGTGCTGTCAGACTCCAACCCGACGTCTGGCAATGCGTACGCAGCATCATCGAACGGGGATTGCGAGGATTAAAAGGCTGTACCAATTTAGCCCAGAGCAAACGGGCGGCTCTCAGCTTGGCAATCTCCATGAAATGGTTCATGCCTATACCAAAGAAAAAGGAAACCCGCGGTGCAAACTGATCAATATCGAGGCCGGTATTGAGCCCAGTACGAAGATATTCAAGGCCGTCTGCGAGTGTATACGCGAGTTCAATATCTGCAGAAGCTCCCGCTTCTTGCATGTGATATCCGCTCACGGATATGGAATTGAAGCGGGGCATATTTCGGGATGTATAGGCGAAAATGTCCCCTACGATCCGCATAGACGGAGCAGGTGGATAGATATAAGTATTGCGGACCATGAACTCCTTCAGAATGTCATTCTGAATAGTTCCGGTAAGCTTTTCAGGTGGAATTCCTTGCTCTTCACCGGCAACAAGATAGAACGCTAGGCAAGGCAGAACGGCTCCGTTCATCGTCATCGAGACGGAAATCTTTTCAAGTGGAATTCCATCAAATAGGATTTTCATATCCTCTACGGTGTCGATTGCGACGCCGGCCTTTCCAACATCACCTTCTACACGGGGGTGGTCGGAATCATACCCCCGATGCGTCGGAAGATCGAAAGCCACGGAGAGGCCCTTTTGACCCGCAGCCATATTGCGTCGATAAAAGGCGTTGGACGCCTCAGCCGTTGAGAAACCCGCATATTGGCGAATTGTCCAGGGGCGCTGAGTATACATGGTTGGGTAGGGTCCGCGAAGAAATGGCGGCATCCCTGGCCCAAAATGAAGATGTTCCATGTCAAATTGATCCGAATTCCCGAAACGAGGCTTAATCGGTATTCGCTCAGCTGTCAACCAGCTCACATCCCTTCCTTGAACACAGTGATTGAGAAGCCTGTTCTTTGCCTTCGAAAAAGGGATATTTGAAAAATCCGGACGACGCATGACAATGCTGTTAAATGGGTGGATCGGGTGGAATTCAGGTGATGGATTTTAGAATATCTTTGAGCGTTTTAAGCAAAGGTGACGATCTTTGGATAATGGCTTCAAATCCAGTGAAGGAAAGACTTGGATCCTGAAGGTCGTCAGGGTCTGCAAAAATGAGTAACCCTTTGGGAACGAGGTGTTTCAATTCTCGGCGTCGCGCCGAAGTCAATTTGATGCGATGTTCATCAGCGCAACAGACGACTATCATAGAAACTGGAGGATCTTGATCATTCACATTGAATTTATCGGGTATCGAATCAAACCCGTATCGGCTCGTGATTTCAATTCCTGCGCAGGAAAAAAAACCTTTCACAAACTCCTCGGCTGTGGCACGCTGTTGAGCATTGCCAATATTTACCAAATGTACAGTGAGCCCGGTTTCTCTTTCTTTTGAAAGTAGCGCATACTCATAGCGCATATCCTCGAATTCTTCTGTGGCTCGGTAGGTATCGAGCGGTGCAATACTCGACGAATCATGCGGGGGATAGTCGGAGCACATTTGTTCGAGGGAAGCCCCTTCCTTACACGCTCGTTTTAGCGACTTAATCTGCCAGTCTGAATTGAGAGATGAACTGGAGAGAGGAGAATCCACTGAATGCATTTCATGCCTGGGCCGCATATTGGGCCCACACACTTCCGATGGATCGGGAAATAGATTGGTACCTAGAAACACTTGCTCCGCGCGTCCGATTTGTTCATCTGATATCGCGCGTGCGTCTAAAATAATTTTCTGGACCCAGCCCGTACGTAAAGCTTCGATAAGTCCGCCTCGTTTTTCAATCTCTTGAAACAGATACCACGCCCATTCTGTGAGAAGGTCAGTCATCGTTTCGACGTAATATGAGCCCGCCGAAGGATCACCGACGCGATCGAGATAAGATTCGTGCCGAAGGATAAGTGCGATGTTCCGCGCTATTCTCAGCGAAGTGTCGTCTTCCATCCCGGGTTTGATTGGTCCGATGGAGAGGCTGTCACACCCCCCGATATAAGCGGCTGCTGCTTCCGTAGTATGGCGGAGGAAATTGGTCGTGGGGGCGCAAAGTGTGTCATGCCAGCGGGAAGTGGATGCATGGATAAACGCTGTGGGAACCGGGCGATCATCAGACAAATAAGCACTGAATAATTGGGATAAGAGTAATCGGAGAGCTCTGAGTGCAGAGATACCTATAAAATAACTGACACCTACCGATACCGTGAAATGGAACAACTTAGCAAGCGCCTCCGGTGATATGGTACGATCACCAAGCCGTGCGAGAAGATCACAGGCGGCAGCTAGACTGAGTGCGAGTTGTTGGGTAACGGTAGCGCCGCATTCTTGAAAAAAAGTACTATCAATTGTGACGCATCGGACTTTGGGCGTTTTGTCAATACACCATCGTACGAGATCTGCAGTCACGTCCAGATCCGTCTCACCGACGGTCAGTCCTCTGCTCACCCGCATCCGGAATGGATCCCAATCTAGACTCCCTTTTAGCAAAGAAAGATCTCCCCCAACCGATTCGACGCTATCTAACCACATCGCATAAGCGGCAGGGGTAGAGATCCCCGCGGAAAAATGCATCGATATATTTTTTGAGGAAATACCCGCAATCAATTTTTCGAAGTGCTTTTTATTTAACGGATGGCGGGTCCTGCCAATGTCAAAGTATACGGAGTCGCAGCCCCCCGACAGAGCGGCTCTGGCTTGTCTATTGGCTACGCCGATATCGCTTACATCGAGATCTTGACGGAGGATTGGGCCTCTGTCTGGCGTGCGGATTGGAGGGTAACGGGGGCCGTCGCCGGGCCAATAGATGGGCCTTAAGGAAAATCCCTCATTGGTTTGCCAGTCTAGTTCTCCCGCACAGTTTGTAGATTTGCCAACGATATCATGCCATAGGTCGGGCGACATGGATGGGAAGGTTGAAAAAAAAGAGTCTGAATTGCTCATCTTGAATGTTTAAAAAGCGCCCACAAATTTCCTCAAGATACAACAAGTACAATCGTCAAGATTTAGTACGATCTTGGTAAGCTGGCATTGAACCCTCCGAGAAAGAGTGATTCTTACGGTACTGTTCCACCAATCCCATCACCGCCACTCCATAGGCGACTGCGACGTTCATAGATTGTTTAACGCCGTACTGAGGAATCTCAAGGGCCAAATCGCATTCATCGAGGAGATTAATAGCTATGCCATTTACTTCATTTCCGACGATGAGACAGAGGGGGAATTGGTCCATTGAAAGGTCGCCGATAAGCGTGGGAGTATCAGTAATTTCGAGTGCTGCGATGGTGTACCCTTGTTCCCGAAGCGAACGGACAACGGGAAGCGGTTCTCGATGGTGTTCCCAGGGGACCACATCCTGGGCGCCAAGTGCTGTCTTATGCATTCCAGGATGCATGGGCGTTCCCGTTATGCCGCCGAGGTAAATCCGTTGAATACGCGCAGCATCGGAAGTTCGAAAGATAGATCCGACATTTAGGAGCGAACGGATATCATCGAGCAATACAACGATTGGGTGACTTTGAAGCTGCGCCAATTGCCCGTGGCTGGGCCTTTCTATCTCGTCGTGGAGCAGTTTTCTCATAGGTTATTACACGGACGTTTAATGCGCTTTCATAAAAACTGGCAGAATCGATCGTGTGCATCCGGCCAACGGCGATCTGTGCCCATTCCCCATATTGGTACTAGGTGATTTTGCGAAGTTCACCAATTGATATTTTGATGAAAGGTCCGCTGTTCAATTCACGGAAGACCCACGGTGATGCATTGCCATGGCAGAAACGGGTGGATAACTTCAAGCTTTACGTCAAAATAATGAAATGTCCTTGATCGTAGCAATCGATGGCCCAGCCGGGTCCGGGAAAAGCAGCACAGCACGTGCGGTAGCCAGTGCGCTATCATTCCTCTACCTCGATACGGGGGCCATGTATCGAGCTGTGGCTCTTGCATTTCATCGTCGTGGGCTCCCCTTTACGGAGAAAGCAGCAGACGTCGTTCTTCCAAATATTCATCTCGATTTGCCCTTGATAGATGGGAAGATCCACGTATTATTGAATGGCGAGGATGTGTCGAAAGAACTTCGGGGACCTGAGGCAGGGATGCGCGCTAGTAGGGTGAGTCTCCTCGAATCTGTGCGTAGGAGAATGGTTGAGGAACAGCGCCGTATTGGCCGGGCGTCCTTGGCAGAAGGAAGTGGGGTAGTGCTCGAAGGGCGGGATATCGGTACGGTAGTATTCCCGGACGCAGGCCTCAAAATCTTTATGATCGCTGATCCAGCGGTGCGGGCCCGTCGCCGGCTTGACGAATACAAATCTCTCGGTCAACAGACCGACTTTGGGTCGGTGTTAAAGGAGATAAAAAGGAGAGACCGGCAGGATTCGGACCGTCAATTGGCGCCACTCAAAATGGCCGAAGATGCCGTTGTCGTGGATACCTCGGTACTCACTTTTGAAGAACAAGTTAACCTGATCTTAAATATGGTTAGGGAACGAGCATAAGAATGGGCGGTTCAGGAAGGTTCGCGTACTCTGTGTTTTGGCCCGTCAATCTGATACAGGCGGCCAGAAAAGATTAGGTCTGTTCTTATTTGGAGCGGCCCGCAGAGGCCGGTTATCGGGAGAGGAGAGATGGCCGGATTCATTCACTAGACATGGCAGGGAACCTTTCGTGATTCCTCCTTCGCAGTACGCGATCCTCAACGAAAGATCCCGGAGAAAAACTAATGGCTGAAGATCAGCAAAAAACGATACCAACGGACGCCAAAGAGGCTATAAAGTCTGGCGTTCTGGTTGATTCCCCCGAGCCGCTTCAGGCGCCGGTCGAAAGTGTTGAAGATTCCACCGCCGAGTCAGGGACTTCGGTCTCCACTGAGGAAGTGAGCCCGGAAGAGACAGTCGATCCTGTCGGCAAAGAGCCCGCCGAGACTGTGGCTGAGGATAGCAATGCGTCCGCTATCGATCCTGTGGTAACTGAGGATCCGAGTACTACGGCTGAAGACGCCGCAGATTCTGAAAATGAACGGCATTCCAATACGCCGTCTGACGAGGAATCCGAACCGCCCACGGAAGAAAAATCCGACTCGGCTACGGAAGAACCGTCTGAAGGCATGCCGGATGTAGCGCCCGTAAGGGGATTCACGGGAGAAATCGTCGGGCAAGTTGTTCGCCTGGAAGACCTTCAACGGATTGAGAGCGAGCAAACTCAAGGAGATCAATACGACGAGTTGATGAAACTCGTAGAAGCAACGCTAACCCATGTCACGGAGCACGAGATTGTCGTCGGCCGCGTTGTCAGCATTGGCGAGAAAGATGTCGTCATCGACATCGGCTTCAAAAGTGACGGCATTGTTTCAAAGAATGAGTTTGCCGACGACCTTGCACAAGGCGATGAAGTCGAAGTATTCCTTGAGCGCATTGAAGATTATCATGGACAGCTTGTTCTTTCGAAGACCAAAGCGGATACGGTAAAACGTTGGCGTCGGATTGAAGAAGCGTTTGAGAGTGAAAGTGTTCTTGAAGGAACGATCGTTCGCCGAATTAAGGGTGGGATGATTGTCGAGTTGTTCGATGGTGTCGAAGCTTTCCTCCCGGGTTCACAAATAGATGTCCGACCGGTTCGCGATTTCGACGCCTACCTCGAGAAGCGGATGGAGTTCAAAATTGTAAAGCTAAATCCGGCCAACGAGAACATTGTGGTCTCCCACAAAGCGCTTATTGAAAAGGATCTCGAAGAGCAGCGCAAGAAGATCTTGTCCACGATGGAGGCCGGACAAATTCTTGAAGGTATCGTCAAAAATATTACTGATTTCGGCGTGTTTATTGATCTTGGCGGTGTCGACGGATTATTGCATATCACCGACCTGTCTTGGGGGCGCGTGTCTCATCCATCGGAATTAGTCAGTCTAGACGAAAACCTTAGTGTTGTCGTCCTCGATTATGACCGAGAGCGCCAGCGTATTTCGTTGGGTCTCAAACAGCTTCAACCGCATCCTTGGGAGAACATTAGCGAGAAGTTCAACAAGGGTGATGTGGTTGAAGGCAAGGTTGTCTCGATCACCGATTACGGTGCCTTTGTCGAATTACAGAAAGGTATAGAGGGGCTGGTTCACATTTCTGAAATGAGTTGGACTGAACACATCAAGCATCCGAGCCAAATGGTTTCACTGGGTCAGATTGTGAATGTGAAGATCCTTAATATCGACTTTGAGGGAAAGAAAATTTCTCTCGGAATGAAGCAGCTTGAGCCGGATCCGTGGGATAACATCGCCGATCGATACCCGCCGGGGACGGTAATGCGTGGAAAAGTGCGAAACATTACCAATTTTGGCGTCTTTGTTGAAATCGAGCCCGGCATCGACGGTCTGGTTCATATTAGTGACCTCTCCTGGACAAAGAAAGTGCGCCATCCCAGCGAGATGGTTAAGAAAGGACAGGAACTTGACGTGGTCGTGCTTAGCATAGACGGAAAGGATCGCCGTATCTCACTCGGTCACAAGCAAGTAGAAACGAATCCCTGGAATCAATTTGCGACAGTTTATGCCGAAGGCACCGAGACGGAAGCTACTGTACTCAGTGTTGTTGAAAAGGGCATCTCGATCGAGCTTCCGCTAGGCGTGGAGGGCTTCCTTCCCGTTAATGAATTGAAGAATAGCAGTAATCACCACGATCATTACCACGAAGGTGATAAGATCTCCGGATTACATGTGATTCGTTTTGACTCGGGGCAAAAGGAAATCGTTGTAAGCGAGATTGCTGCCGCACGGGCTAAGGAGCGTGCGAAACGCTCTAAGGAGGAAAAGCAGCTCCGGGCTGAACGGAAGGAAGAACGTCGCGCCGTTGATAAATACACGAAGGCAGCGACGGGACCGGCTACCCTTGGTGAACTTAGTGGGCTAGCCGAGCTAAAGGCGAAAATGCAGCGGGCCGAAAAACAAGCCGCGACATCTCCATCCGAAGAGGTCGTAGCCTCGCCGAAAGGAGAAGCCGCGGAAGAAATCATCCAAGCAGATGCAACGGCAAAAGCCGTCGCCAAAAATGAATCGACAGAAGTTATCGCTGAGGAAGCGCCGACAGTAGACGATGCTAAACCAGTAGCGGAAGGCGACAAACCAGTCGATGAAACGGCCGATACGGTTGCGGAGGTGGCCAGTGACGAAGTTTCGGATGAACCAGCATCTGATGATGAAAAAAAGAAGTAAAACGCTTGGGCTTTACTTCTAGTTGAAACGCAAAGGGCGACGGTGTTCTGGCATCGTCGCCCTTTTTTATTCAATCCTTTGAAGCGCCATGAACTCGAACGATAGATTTACAGTCCCCGACGAGAAGAACTCGCAGTCTCGGGTCCGCGCACTCAAATCACGACTGCGTTACGAAATGTTACCCGGCGATGGCAGATAACGAAGAATGGATTCTGGCTGCAGGATCTGGGTGCGTATCCGGCGAGAACGGGGTGCCGGTTATGGTTTCAAAAAGCTCAATGTAGCGTTTGGAGATTTCAATTCGAAAGCTATCGGGGAGATCAGGGAGGGGCTGTCCCACGATTCCCCTAAAGTCATGATCCATTAGCCACTCGCGGACAAATTCTTTTGATAACTGTCGCTGAGGCGCCCGTTTTTCTAACCGGTCCCGAAACGTGTCCGCGTAAAAGTAACGGGACGAGTCAGGAGTGTGCACCTCGTCAATTACGATAAGTTTTCCATTTCGCGTGCGGCCAAATTCATATTTCGTATCCACGAGAATCAGACTGCGATCAAGGGCCATCCGGCTTCCTCTGGCGAAAAGACGTAAGGACATTGCGGCTAATTCGTCAAATGTCGCCTCATCAATAAGGCCCTGACTTATGATTTCGAGTCGACTGATGTCTTCATCGTGACCAGCATCTACCTTGGTGGTTGGAGTAAGGATGGGAGTCGGAAATGGACTGTTTTGAACCAGGCCATCGGGGAGGGATACGCCACACAGTGTGCGCAAACCGCTCTGGTACGTTCTCCACGCATGCCCGACAAGGTAGCCGCGCACTACAAATTCAACCGGGAACGGTTCGCATAAAGTTGCGATAGTGACATTGGGATCGGGGACAGAAATCACATGATTCGGGACGAGATCCGACGTCTTCGAGAAAAAATAGGCCGCAAGTTGATTGAGAACCTGGCCTTTGAAGGGAATGGTCTGGTTCAATATGTGATCGAAAGCCGATATCCTGTCCGTTGTGACAAGAATGAGTTGATCACCGTTCTTGTAAGTCTCACGTACCTTTCCGGAGTACTTCGGTCCAAGCCCATCGATGTCGATACTGGCAAGAGTATGATTCAGTTGTTTTTTGAATATCAGGTCATTCATTGAATTATGGACGTGGCAGCGTTGAAGAAAAGGGCCGGGTTAGGATCGTGTCGCCTGTCTGCTCGATCTGCGTATGCGAAGGTGTGGCGTAACGAGGATGGATTCCGGTACGTCGGCGGGACCATTGTCCATACGAGAAATTAGCAAGTGAGCGGTTTGCCGACCGATCTCTTGCATGTTTTGATCGATGCTCGTCAATCCAATATACTGGCTGGTCTTGATGTCGTCATAGCCTACAAGAGAGATATCATCGGGTACCTTTTTTCCGGAATCAATTATAGCTTTCCACGCGCCGATTGCCTGTACATCACTACAGGCGAAAACGGCCGTTATGGCCAGGTCCGCCTTTAGTAGTTCCGTCATTGCTTCGTATCCAGCTTCTTCACTAAATCCAGCGTGTTTTTGCGTTAGACCACTCGAAAGGAATTCAGGATTAAACTCAATGTTAGCCTGTTTGAGGGCTTCCTTATATCCTTGAAGTCTGCGATTTTGCAGCGGGCTTCCGGTATGAGTATGAATCATCCCGATATTTTGGTGACCCTGGGAGATTAAGTGGCCCACAGCCTGGCGAGCCCCGTCCACATCATCCCAGTGGTAACAATCGAATTCTGTCCAGCGGCTGCCTACAATGACAACAGGGGCATGTAGAGAATTCAATTCGTCGGCTACGCTCTTTGTCACGTCGACCCCGGCTAGAAGCAGGCCATCTACGGAACCGCGTCTCAGGAAATCGAGGAGAGCCTGGTGACGTTTCTTAGAGCCAAGATCACAAAGAAGCAGATCACTATCGTGTTCCCTCAAACAAGCACGTACACCTTTCAATAATTCGTTATGAAATGGAGTCGTAAACGTCGGAAGCGCGATGGCAAGGAGATTACTCTTCTTTTGTGCGAGGTGCTTGGCCGTCCTATCCGGACGAAAGTGAAGCTCCTCAATCGCCTTTAAAACTCTAGCACGAGTCCGATCTGAGACATCAGTCGACTTATTGAGCACACGTGAGACGGTGGAAATAGCGACATTCGCGTGGTCAGCAACATCATAAATAGTAATTTTTGACTTGTCCTGGGTCATGGCTCTGTACACTTCTTGGCGGGTGAGAGCATTTTTGGATTACTCCGAATTGACAAAATAACACGCCTGAGATGGAATAGCACTTCCCTTATTAAAGATTAATCCAACCAACATTAGTATCCTAGTCTAATTTATACGCAAGCGTTAATAAGAAAGGCCATGATGTAAAACACATTAATAAACGTAATGTCAGATTTATCAATTAAGCGAAGTCTCTTGTGAATCATCGTCCAAAATATATACGCGGCTTCATGTAAACTTCAAAATTAGAAGGTTAAGTCGGTTACTGGTAGAGCCGATACACCATCTGCAGAGTATATTCTTTCAACAACCTGAGGATACAACGATGGGAATTCTTGATATTCTGATGGAGACTTTTCAGGGAATTATCGAGCGCTGGTAGAACGGTGACCGAAAAAACAAAAGGGTGTCCGTTGTCGAATGGACACCTTTTTTATTACAGCCACATTTTATCATTGACGGAAACATTCTTCTCGTTTCACCTTTTTGCACCTCGTGATTCGTCCTGAAACAGACACGGGTGGCTAGTAAATGGAACGGGCATTGAGCGCCAAAAACATTGAATCCGTCGATGGGCAGGATTTGGATTCCAATGGCGCGGTAGAAGAAGAACCCAAACCTGTCGTCCTTCCGATTGAGGGTATGACTTGTGCGGCTTGTGCCCTGAGAATTGAAAGAAAACTTTCCAGGTCGGTGGGGGTCACGGGAGCCACCGTCAACTACGCCACAGAAGAAGCGACCGTCGAACGGGATAGTGAGGTTACGAGTCTTGACGATTTGATCCGAACAGTTGAAAAGACTGGGTACTCCGTACGTACGTCTCACGCTAAGGTCATCGTAAATCGTGAATTGGATGCCAACCAAATTGAAGATCTTCAAGACCAATTATTAGGACTGAATGGCGTTCTGGGGACGCATTACCCTGCCGAGAAAGATGCGGATCTCCTCATAGTTGACTATGTACCCGGCGTCACAAATGCAACTAAACTTGAGGAGATACTTTCTGGATTTGTGACGGGAGAGGGCGTTGGTATATTGGACAAGGATAGTGATGCGTTAGAAGGAGAACAGGAGGGGCGATACTTGAACTTGAGGCGTCGATTTGTTTTCGCAGCCATACTTTCCGTTCCTCTATTATTTTTGTCGATGGCCCATGGAGTTCTTGGTATTCCGGATTCGCCTCTGGTCCTTCTTGCGCTTTCAACGCCTGTGGTATTCTGGTCAGGCGGCATGTTTTTTAGTCGCGCGTGGACGGCCCTTCGCCACGGCGCAGCAGATATGAATACGCTGGTCGCACTCGGTGTCGGTGCAGCCTATGGATACAGCGTCGTGGCGACGTTATTCCCACATCTCATCACAGCCGCTGGACAGGAACCAGATGTTTATTTTGAGGCAGCGGCAGTCATTGTCACCCTTATTCTATTAGGGCGTCTTCTCGAAGAACGTGCCAAAGGTCGGACCGGAGCGGCAATCCGGGGCTTGGTCAAACTGCAGCCAGAGACGGCAAGGGTTCTCCGTGGAGGTGTTGAAGAGGAAGTCCCAGTTTCTACTGTCCACCTCGGAGATCAAGTTCTCATCAGACCTGGTGAACGCATCCCTGTTGACGGCCGCATTTTGGAGGGGAATTCTGCGGTCGATGAGAGCATGCTTACCGGTGAGCCGATGCCGGTAGAGAAAAGGGTGGGACTTGAGGTTGTTGCCGGGACCGTAAATGCCTCCGGAGCGCTAATCTGCGAGGTGAATAGGCTGGGGAGTGATACCATGCTCCAGCAAATTGTTCGGCTTGTTCAGCAAGCCCAGGGAAGTAAACCCCCCATTCAGAGGCTGGCAGACAAAATTGCGGGGATATTTGTGCCGTCTGTTCTCGTGATCGCATTGATCGTGTTTGGCATTTGGATGTTTGTGGGACCTGAGCCGCAATTGACCAATGCCCTTCTTCGGTTTGTTACCGTTCTCATCATCGCATGCCCCTGCGCACTCGGGCTGGCGACACCCACAGCTATTGTGGTGGCGACGGGAAGGGCAGCCGGCATGGGTATTCTCATTCGTGATGGAGCCGCTATCGAGACGGCTGGCCGAATACGGCATATCGCTATTGACAAGACGGGGACACTTACGTGGGGAAAGCCGGAGCTAACCCAGGTTGTAGGCGCCAGTGGAGTGGGAAAGGACGAATTACTCCGATATGCTGCTTCAGCCGAATCTCGGTCAGAGCATCCCATCGGGCGCGCAATCTTAGAGGGTGCGGACCGTATGGGCATTAGCCCAATTGCCGTATCCGACTTTTCTACTGACACGGGCCTTGGGATTGAGGCCAATTGTGACGGGCATCATGTTGTCATTGGTAATGCGGCATTCATGGGGACAAGGGGAATTAGCGTAAGTGCGTCTGAAGTGGAAATTCCGGCCGATGAAAATGTTGGCACAACGGTGGTGTTTGTAGGCATCGATGGCAAATATGCCGGGCTGCTGGCCGTCTCTGACGTTTTGCGCCCGACTTCGAGAGCAGCCGTGGAAGCACTGGAGAGTGCCGGTGTCGAACCCGTGATGATTACCGGAGATGCACCTTCGACGGCTGAACGCATTGGCAAGAAAGTAGGAATAAAGCGTATCTATGCTGGGATATTGCCGGGGGGCAAGGCCGATGCGGTCACGCGCCTTCGTTCTTCCGGCGGGCTTGTTGCCATGGTTGGTGACGGCATTAATGATGCACCCGCACTAGCCCAGTCAGACCTGGGTTTCTCAATGGGTACGGGCACCGACATTGCAATCGAAGCTAGTGACATTACCTTGATCCGTGATGATCTCATGGCAGTTGTGGATGCTATTGTGCTTTCCCGTCGGACAATGAGAACAATCAAACAGAATCTGTTTTTCGCGTTTGTTTACAATGTAATCTGTATCCCCTTGGCTGCCGGTGCATTATATCCAGTTTTTGCAATACTTTTGAATCCTATGATTGCCTCTGCTGCCATGGCGCTTTCGAGCGTCTCTGTCGTTACCAATAGCTTGCGTTTGCGAAAAGCACACGCACTGCGCTAAATCCAAAATGAAATGAAGAGAACCTTGAAGATAGACGGCATGAGCTGTCAACACTGTATCCGAGCCGTCCGTACTGCACTCGAGGAATTAGATGGCCTTTCTGTTGGTGACGTACGCCTCGGCGAAGCTGAAATTGAATTTGATCCCACTCTCGTTGACGAGTCGCAGATCGAGGCGGCTGTCGAAGAAGAAGGTTATGTTATTCGTAAGAAACCGTAGCGGGTGGGCCCGGAATTCAATGTTACATGGACGAGGTTGTCTGCCCGAGGGCATTCAGCATCTCGTCAACGCCGGTAAACTTTACCCTCGGTCGTCCCTGAGATCTTCCCGCAGCCGTCTCAAGGTCATCAAGGCGTTTCCATTCACTGAACCGGAAAAATCGAACATTGCGATTCGACAACAACGTCTCAATGGCGGATGGTTTCGTGTCCTCCGGATGGAAATATCGATTCGAGCATGAATCCTCCAGAAGCTGCTTTGTCGTCTCAATAGCATCTGGTTTATTGGTTCCTATAACGCCCGATGGACCGCGCTTAATCCAGCCTGCGACGTAGAGTCCGGTCATCGCCTTGCCAGACTCAGAATCGACGACAGCACCCGACCTGTGGGGAACGGTTCCCCAACGCTCGTTGAAGGGCACTCCGGGCAAGGCCACGCCCCTGTAGCCGACGGACCGAAACACGAGACCTGCTTTAAGGATCTCCTCCTCTTCGGTTGCCCGTGGGCGCAATCGCCCGTCGTTTAAACGTATCAGGCAATTCCTTACAAGGCGAAGCCCGGCGACGTGTCCCGCCCCGTCATCGAGCAATTCAGTCGGTGATACGAGGAAGCGAATGCAAAGCCTTCGGGCTTTTCCTTCCTCCGGACCGGATGCAAAATTTTGAAGGATCTCGATTTTTTTGAGTGTGTTTCTATCGGGATTCCGGTCCAAGTCTTCCTGACTGAGATGGTCAAGGCATGTTTCTTCGGGGAGGGTATATGTTGTCGTGCCATCGAGTTCGCCTAACTCTTTAGCCTCAGGCAAGGTGAAAGCCGCTTGCGCAGGTCCTCGTCTTCCCAGTACGTATATTTCCTTAACTTTGCATTCACGGAGCGCTTCGAGCGCATAGTCTGCAATATCCGTCTTCGCCAGCTCATCAACGGTGCGACTGAGAATGCGGGCCACGTCGATGGCTACGTTACCGACTCCGATAATGGCTATCCGCTCCTGAGAAAGGTCGAATGTTCGGTCCCGGTAATCCGGATGCCCATTATACCATGCGACGAATTCGGTCGCTGAGTGACTACCCCGTAGATCTTCGCCCGGAATTCCTAATCGTCGATCAACTTGAGCACCTGTGGTAAATATGACATGGTGATACATTCGGCGTAAATCGTCAACCGAAAAATCGATACCATAGTTTACATTTCCAAAGAAGCGAAACCCTGGACGAGAAGCCGTCTTTTCAAAAACCCGCGTCACATTTTTTATTTTCTGGTGATCCGGAGCCACTCCGAAACGAACCAGGCCAAAGGGTGAAGGCAACCGGTCGAAGAGGTCGACTTCGATAGTTTTCTCACTTTGCTTGAGGAGATGTTCGGCAGCATAGAAACCAGCAGGGCCGGCACCAATGATAGCAACTCGAAGGGGATGCATGGTTGAACCCGGGGTATTCATAAGGATTGCTCCGGCGGATGGTTAAGCATATTTTCAGTAGTAAAGGTACAATATGTATCGTTCAAGCGGCAAATGGGGATTACTCCGATACATCGTGTAGGTGAATAGCTGGTATGCCAAAGCGCGTGAAACCGAAATAATTTTACTTTCTATTTAATGTTGAATCGGAGAGAAGAGAAATTGGGCGACCTTATTGACAAAATGTGTGTATTTTGACGGAAGCCGTTTTACTTCCTTTGCCATCGGTGTAAATGGCGGGACGAAATCATCTCGGAAAATCAATTTCTATCGATCCATTGTCACCATCTTTTGCGTTCGATATGTCAAGCGTCGAACGTTTTTCTCAGTTCTTTCCGGATGGATTTTGACAAAGGTGCGTCTGTCTTTTTGCTTGCTCTTTAGCTGTCTGTGGATGATGGGTTCGGTGTGCCGTGCCCAAGATCAAAAGGCGGTCGTACGGGATCCGGCTATGCACGTGGACACACTTCATGTCCAAGTGAAGCAACCGTATTATTTGCGCCCATTCATTCTTCCGAGGACAGAGGTTATCTGGTACGACGGAAGATCACTTTCATCAGCTGAATATCGGCTTGACTACACGAGAGGTCAACTATGGATCCTCGTCCCGGTCACTGATCCGAAGACGCAACTCGTTGTACAGTATCGAACCCTGCCGTTTCATTTCAAGAGCGTGTATCGACGTAGGGGAGTGACCCACGCCGCGGTAACCGATTCGGCACGCGGGGAGACTGTAGTAAAGGAAGTGCACTCATCGCGCAGCTCGGATCCATTTGGATCACTTCAACTAAAACGGAGTGGTTCGATCACGAGGGGAATTCTGGCGGGAAATAACCGGGACGTAAGCGTCGAGTCGGGGCTTCGAATGCAACTTTCCGGTGAGATTGTTGACGGTGTCACGGTTCGGGCTGTACTAACAGATGCTAACACTCCCATTTTGCCCGAAGGCACCACGCAGCGACTCGACGAATTCGACAAAGTGTTTATCGAATTAGAAGCAAAACAGGGCAAGGCACAACTCGGAGATTTTGATCTTGATTTCAGGCAGAGCGAATTTGCCCGATTTTCCAGAAAATTACAGGGTATTACTGTTCAGGGCGAATTGCCGGCAATGCGTAGCGGAGCATTTTCGGGGGGTACCGTTTCAGTAGCCGGTGCATCGTCCCGCGGCATTTTTCGATCACAAGATATCTTACCAATCGATGGTGTTCAGGGCCCATATCGTCTGGAAGGTGCGAACGGAGAGAGGTTCATCATTGTAATTCCCGGCTCAGAGGCCGTCTACCTCGACGGTATAAAACTCGTTCGCGGACAAACGAATGACTACGTAATCGACTACGCCACTGCTGAAGTTACTTTTACTCCAAATCGCCTCATTACGAGTGATCAGCGAATCAGTGTGGAATTTCAGTTTACGACGAATCAATTCACGCGAACACTTGTGGGGTCGCAGGTTGAATCAAGATTTTGGCAGGACGCAACCGGCGAATCTCGAGGACGTTTTGGTGCCACGTTTTTAAGAGAATCAGACAGCCGACAATTCGAAGAGGAATTTGGATTTACCAGCCAGGATTCGATGCGTGTATCTGCCTCCGGAGACAGCCTGGCCACTCGTAGTGGCGCTGAGCAAGTTGCCTTCGACCCAGAATCTCCGTTTGTACAATACCGACAGCAAATTCGAATAGAAGAAGGAGGAGCAATCGACACGATCTTCGTCGCGCTAAACAGCGCCCCCGCGGATACGGTTCAAGTGTTTCGTGTCCGCTTCTCGAGAGTTGGGGCGGGAAAGGGTCGCTATGCGCGAGTGGGACGGTCGGTAAATGGCGTTCAGTATGAGTTTCGTGGCCCGGGAATGGGCGACTATGAGCCCGTGCGGTTGTTGCCCAAGCCGAAACAACAACAGCTTCTCGATTTTCGAGGCGGTATTGAGCCCATAAAACATGTCGAGGTTTTCGGCGAGTGGGCACGCTCTATTAACGACCAGAATACCCTCTCAAGTCTGGATTCTCAGGATGACATTGACAATGCTTACATAGGGGGGCTTTCCATCAAGCCTACGCCAGTATTTATTGGGGGGAGCTCCATTGGCAAAATTTCAGCAACATTCAAGAGGCGCTTTACGGGCGGTAATTTTGCTACTTTTGATCGCACGAGGGATATTGAATTTAGCAGACAATGGAACCTCCTATCACGTAAGTTGGACGTCACCGGCGGCGTAGAGAATGGCGGTGATGAGAAAAACGATGCAGCTGAAGTAAATTATGACTTTACTGAAAAGTCCATGCTCAAAGGGCAATTCGGTCGTCTTAGGCTCGGCAATAATTTTGAGGGTCGTCGCCGTGCCGTCTTTTTCACTTCCCGCGAAAACAGTCTGCCTGCGGCTACCTATCGCTTAGAATACATTACCAGTGATGATGCTTTGAGTAGGGAAAACGGGAAATGGTTCAGGCAACTTGGCCATGTCGAGAAATCTATTTCCAATAGTAAACTGGTTCCTCATTTTGAATGGGAGCATGAACATCGAGAGCAAAAAGTGATTGGTACGGATAGCTTGACGGCAACGTCTTTCTCGTTCCTTGAACTCAGGCCGGGAATTTCGTGGACTTCCCCAAAACTTGAAATCGGACTGGGTCTGGAGGTTCGGACTGAGAAGGGGGTAGCGAAAGGGCGCCTCCTCAAAGCGGCAACGGCGAACACAATTCAGTGGCAATTAAAGTATCGGCCGGGTGCAAACTTCAAGACGGATGCTAGTGTGGGGTATCGTACCAAGCGATTCAGAAAAATATTTAGGCTCAATTTACAGAAGGAAAATAGTGAGTCGTTGGTAATTCGTTGGAATACGGATGCACGTCCATTAAAGCGCGCCCTGGATATTGACTGGCTCTATGAGGCACAAACCGAAAGAACGCCTACATTACAGGAAATATATGTGCGGACGGGCCCGGAACTCGGGCAATTTGTTTGGGAAGATGCCAATAGTGATGGAATCATTCAAGTGGACGAGTTCATCCCTGAGCGTGTCCCTGACGAAGGAACGTATGTGCGTACATTTCTTCCTTCGGATTCACTCTCATCCGTCATCAGCCTTCAAGCCCGGCTGCGCATTTCGGTGGACCCCGGCCGCCTGTTCAAGCGTCCGGAGAGTCGGTTGCAGCGTTTCCTCGCGGGTATTTCTGCCCGGTCAACGATAGAGATAACGGAAAAGAGCCGAGATCCGGATCTCAAGCAGATCTATTTGATGAATCTGACACGATTTCGAAGCGCTGTCAACACGCTGAACGGGCGGCTGCGGTTGGCGCAGGAAATCAAGCTTTTCAAAAATGATTCTCGATATGGGCTCGATTTATCCTTTAGCCAGGTCCGTTCACTGACGGAGCTCGCGGCCGGAGAGGAAGAACGATTTCTCAATGTGTGGAGGGGGGATGGTCGATACCGGCTGGCAAAGAAATGGAATCTCAAACTCGCGGGGACCTGGCAAAAGAACAGGGTCCTTAGCGATGCATTTGCCTCCCGACGTTACGATATAAATGGATTGACCTTAAACCCTGAATTAACCTTCTTGCCTTCCACCGCGGCCCGCCTTTCAACTGGACTTTCCGTTGCGAGAAATCGTGACACACTAGGTGCCCGCAGTGCAAACGTCATCAGAATTCCAGTGGATGGACGCTACAGGTTGGCGCGAAAGTTTCAGATGACAACGCGACTCGAAATGGCTCAAGTGTCAGTACGAGGAGATGCTGTCGGGCTTGCGCAATTTGAATTGACGGATGGACGTGGACCGGGTACCTCCTTTCTTTGGGGATTCAACGGCCAATATATGCTCAGCCGCTACCTAAGGGCCTCGTTTTCATATGACGGGCGTGCTCCCGCAGAGTCGCCTGTTCTTCACACAGTTAGAATGCAACTAAGTGCCGTTTTTTAATTGCGTGATTTATGGAACTCGCCTCCAGATTTCCTGATACCGATGATCGCCGAGTCCTCCGGAATGATACCAGAGAGAATCCCCCACAAGGCGGCACTCAAAAACAAAATCTAGCCCAACGTTTTCTGGTATTGCACTATAATCAACCATCTCGGTATAGATCCCGTCGTGCAGAGTATAACGGCCACCTTGGGCATGAATAAAACGGTTGGAGGATTGTCGGATGAACATCCAATGATCGCTGTTCAGGATCTTTAGAGTGGGTGCGATCTGGTAATTAGGGTCCGAATCAAAAGTACCCCCCAAAGCCGGGGACTGATCGTCGATTGAGACGAGCTCCCACGACCCGACAAGGCTCGGGCATGGATCGGAAAGTTCTGTGGACGCATTTTCAATATTCGCTGATTCTGTGGTGCCAGCATCGGTCCCTTTCGGCCCACCACACGCGCTAAGAATCAACAAAAATGATGAGACCAACAGTAAGTTAGAAGCGATCTTCATGATGAGTCCTCTCCGTTTGTTGGATCAGAGCAGGTATCCCGATTACTGCAGAAGGGGATACCAAAAATGAAAACCGGCATCCCGAGAGTTACTGATCAGCCATTGACAAGGCGTATCCTAGAAGGGAGGATAAGACGATACCTGATGGGTTTGGGCGGGGACATTCGGTCAATAAATACTACGCACTCGATTTGAAACGGTTTTCCATTTGTGCGGAAAACGCTTGGCTGGAACCGGAAAGTCACTATGCGTCTGGCACCTGCGAAATAATTGGATCGGCAAATTCGTCATATCTTTCTCGCCAAATTGAAATACCTGCACGCGCGAGCTTTGTCTCAAGCATCTCATACCCGCGGTCCAAGTGATAAATTCGTTGTACTTCCGTCGTGCCCTCGGCAACCATACCGGCCAATACCAGAGAGACACTCGCCCGTAGATCAGTACTCATCACCTTGGCACCTTGCAACGGTATCTTGCCCTCAATGACCACTTCATTTCCAACTACTATAGCATTAACACCCATCCGGCGCAGTTCAGGGATGTGTTTGAATCGGTCGAAATAGATAGTGTCCACAACTTTAGCGTTGCCCTCGGCCTGGGTGAGAAGAACTGTCCATTGAGCCTGGAGATCGGTTGGGAATCCGGGAAACACGCCGGTTTGGATCGAAACGGGGTTCAATGAATGGGGGGCAACTACATCCACATATTGATTGCCCTCTTGGATCAGGATACCAGTTTCTGCGAACGCAGTTAGAAACGATTCCCCTAGGTGCGTTGTGTCTGCTCCTGTGATGCGAACCGGTACACCGGGGCGACCAGCGAGACCGGCAGCAATCATGAACGTGCCCATTTCGATTCGGTCCGGGCAATTCATCAAGGAAGTTGCCGAGAGCGTCCTCACACCCTCTATTTCGAGTGTCGAAGTTCCAATCCCTTCGAGCTGCGCGCCCATCGTTTCAAGGGCACGGCAGAATACTACCACATCGGGCTCGATGGCTGCGCCTTCAATCTTTGAGGCACCCCTTGCCGTTACTGCTCCGAGAAGAAGGTTTATAGTAGCGCCAACACTTGAGGGGTGAAGATGAAATCGCCCTCCGGCAAGGCGACCACCGGGCGCATGGGCCAATACATACCCCTGTTCAAGATCAATGCTAGCGCCGAAGGCTTTCAAGCCTGAAAGGTGGAGATCAACGGGCCGTGGGCCCCAGGCGCACCCACCCGGTAGTGAAACCCGTGCCTTGCCACAACGACCAAGTAATGCACCGAGCATGTAAAAGGACGCGCGCATCCGTTTGACCAATTCGTACGGCGCTTCGGGATGATCGATAGAAGAGGCATCAATGACCATTTGATGCGTAACCGGATCAAAGTTTACACTAGCCCCTGAGACTTCTATGACGCGAGAAAAAGTGTTGATGTCTCGGAGATCCGGAATATTGCTCAGATCCGTGGCCCCATCCGCTAGAATTGAGGCCGCCATTAGCGTTAGCGCCGTATTCTTCGAGCCGCTTACCGGCAACTCACCCTCGAGAAAATGCTTCCCCTCAATGACGAGCTTATCCATACTCCACTCAGACGTAGTCCCATAATGGGCAATGAAAAGAAAAGTCGGAAAAATTGAATCAAGGAATCCCGAGTGAGGTTCCAACGTTGTTCCGCTGCTACCAATCTCCACCCATTATACACATGGCCCCCATCTATCTCGATCACGCCGCGACAACACCTGTGGATGCGCGAGTTCTTGAGGCCATGCTTCCTTTTCTGAGGGAGCACTATGGCAACGCGTCCTCTGTTCATTCGCTTGGGCGCAAAGCACGGTATGCCGTCGAATCATGTCGGGAACGAGTAGCCGCCTGCCTAGGTGCACAACCATCCGAAATTCTATTTACCAGTGGAGGGACGGAATCGGACAACACGGCCCTGATGGGAATGTTCGCTGACGCCGATAAATGTCTGATTACTTCATCAGCCGAGCATGAGGCCATTCTTAAATCAGCGTCACGGCTAAAAGAAAGTGGACGATGCGTACGCATGCTTCAGCCTGGACCCACCGGATCCGTAAATTCCAATCAAGTGCGAGAGGCGATTTCCGGGGATACAGGGCTCGTCTCTTTGATGCATGTCAATAACGAGGTAGGTGCCATTAGTGACGTCGAGGAGATTGCTGGGATTTGTAATGAGCGTGGGGTATTGTTTCACTGCGATGCCGTACAATCGGTCGGTATGCTCCCGCTTGATATGGGTGAATTGGCTATTGATGCCCTTTCTATTTCGGGACATAAAATCTACGGTCCGAAAGGTATTGGTGTGTTATTCGTCCGGGGCGGTTCGACCATTCATCCCCTCGTTGTTGGGGGAGCACAGGAGCGAGGAAGGCGAGCAGGAACGGAAAACGTTGCGGGCATCGTGGGGATAGCGACGGCTCTGGAATTGGTCCTCCTAGAACGTGAAGAGAGGTACGCACACGTTCACGCGCTAAGGGAGCGACTCTATCGCCATCTTTGTGATGCACTTGACAACAAGTGTATAATCAATACTTCGATGGAAGATGGTACATCTTCACCCCACATTCTCAGTATAGCGTTTTCGCCCCAGGACGGGGCTAAAATCGATGGGGAAATGCTCCTGCTTAATCTCGATATGGAGGGCATATGTGTCTCATCCGGATCTGCCTGCACGAGTGGAGCAGTCGAACCAAGTCATGTACTTCTGGCCATGGGTATCCCACAGGATACGGCATCGGCTTCGGTACGTTTCTCACTTGGAAAGGACAACACGATGGCTGAAATTGATTACGTCGTAATCATCTTAAAAAAAATAATAGACCGGATGACGCAAAAAACACAGCGTAAGCTGGTAGGCGACTAATCATAAAGAAAACCCGAGTGCCGCGGTCAACGAAATGGATAAAGCTGCGCTGATTGTTTTTGCGAAAATACCAGAACCGGGAATGGTAAAAACGCGCTTGACAACCCTTCTGACCCCCGGGGATGCAGCGGATTTATATCTGTCCATGCTCCGTGATTCGCTGCGACAGTACGACGATCTTGGGGTGGCTGTAAGGCTATACCTGGCGCCTTCAATGATTTTGGTGCCGGAGGAACTGGTTGAGACAAGCCTTGAGGTGTTTTCGCAGAAGGGCGAAGGGCTGGGCAATCGGATGCTCAATGCTTTTCTAGAGACTTTTGCAGCCGGGTTTAGCCATATTGTGATCATCGGGACCGATCATCCGACCTTGCCGACATCGTTTCTTACTCGGGCATACCATGCACTGAATCAGGCCGGATCTGTCAGTATTGGCCCGAGTGAAGATGGGGGCTATTATCTCCTTGGTATGAACGAGTTATACGCCAATCTCTTCACAGATATAGAATACAGCCGTGCGGCCGTTTTCGAGAAAACGCTGGATCGGATTGGCTCAACGTCGGCAAAGCTAACCGTTTTGCCAGAATGGTACGACGTCGATACACCGGAAAGCCTGCTGAGGCTCGTAACCGATCTAGAGAATGGCGTGGAGGGCGCACCGATGACACGAGAGAAAATCGAGGAACTGAAAGGTCGGTATGGAGAGTTGACGCATCGCGCCGGAGATGCTTAATCGATCGGACGATCCTTTGCCGGGACGAATGCGAAGAAATCATCAATGAACCGTTTCGTGTACGAATGTAGTAATTCCATGATGCGCTCCTGACTCGGTGATTGGACGATCAACCCAACATGATTCGGCTTGTGCATTCGCCACACAATTTCGGGGTCGTCATAAGCGCTGGTATCCGGATTATTTTGTCGAGCCAGGGAGATTATTACGCCAGAAAAGTCACGACGAGCTTTAGGCGGCTGATAGGAGTTTCCTTTTGGCAAGCATTCAATCTGGGCCCATTCCGCCCAAAGATTGATTCCGCTGGAAGCTTCAAGCATCTCCGCTATATGAGCGCCACCCACGCGGGCAGACGTTTCGAGGAAATAGAACGTGCCGTCAGTTGATTTTATAAATTCGGTATGTGAAACACCGGCTTGAAGGCCCATTGCGCCAATTACATTATCATTCATGCGTAAAAGCGAAACCTCATCGGGCGAATCGTACAACACATTCCTGGTTGCAAATATGCCGCCCTCATGGGCTACTTCGAGCGGAGGTGCTGTGTATTGGTGGGCACGTGCAAACACAACTTTGCTTCCAAAAACAATTGAATCGACGTGAAAAATATCCCCCGGAATAAACTGTTCAAGAAGATAGAAGGATTGTTCGTCGCCTAACTGATTTCGTGTCTCGGTGAGTTCAGAAACGGAATGAATTATTTTGATACCCGCTGCTGACGCTGAGGACCTTGGTTTGATGACCCAAGGGGCTGCGCAGCGATCCGTAAAATCTTTAATCCGTGAGTCGTTGAGCACATGTTCAAAGTCCGGCACTGCAATTCCGTACTCTCTTGCTTGCATCCGCATGGCGAGTTTGTCTCTGAAATAACGTGTGCGCGTATCCCCCATGCCGGGGACGCGGAGATGCTCCCGAAGAAAGGCTCCTTTTTCAAGATCAAAGTCGTCGAGTGGGACAATCCTGTTGAATATGTGCGTGCGAGCGAGATAACTCACCCCTTTCACAAGTTCATTCTCTTTCCACTCCTCTTCATTTCCCGGGAAGAAAAAGATGTCGTCAAGATATTCGCGTGGCCATGCCGCATCGGAGAGCTTTTCGGCCGTGAGCAGGTAAACGCGGCAGCCCTGTCGTTTACACGCACGCATGAATTCCTCACCCTTGAAATAACTTGCGACACAAAGGATTGAGAGCGGTTCTGGCGTCATTGTTTTCCGAGTATTTAAGGCTGGTTGAAGCTGTTTGTTCACCTTGTTCGTGGTCGTCAGCCAATGGAAATTGAATCGAATAAGACCAATGCATGCTGATGGCAATGCGGGGAATAGGATAATAAACAAAGAATTGGGATACGGACCGCAAAAATAATACGACCTATGCGAATCCCGTCTGAATTCGTAGATTTGGATCTTTGCCTGAAAGGCTTCATCCTGCATTTATCAGACCGGAACGTGAAGGGAAGCTTAGAACATTTTGATGAGATAAAATCCGAGCGCGCTGCCACGCGGACTGTAGAAGTATGGTTACCCCCGGGGTATTTCGAAAATCCGGATCGACGGCTGCCGGTACTCTATATGCATGACGGACAGAACTTATTTGAAGCACGTCATTCCTTTAGCGGGATTTCCTGGGGAATGGATGAGGCGGTCGTAAGAAGCATGGATTCAAAAGGGCACGATGGAATTATCATTGTTGGCATATGGAATACACCGAATCGTATTCCCGAGTATATGCCGCAGCGCCCCCTCGAGCGTATTCAATACTTTCGCAAGCGAATGCGATTCGCGCGGACGTATGGCGACCATGCGTGCTCCGACGACTATCTCTGGTTCATTGTGAATGAACTAAAACCCAAAATCGACAAACGCTACCGCACGCTCACAGGTCAGAAGCACACGTATATGATGGGCTCGAGTATGGGAGCGCTCGTAACTCTTTATGGGCTTTGCGAATTTCCTCATGTGTTCTCAAATGTGGCCTGTTTGTCGACGAGTTGGACGGTAGTAAAACGCATCATGCTCTCATATTTGCAACATCATATTCCATCGCCTAAGAACCATAGAATCTACTTCGACTATGGTATTGAAGCCCATATTGGAGCGTATAAGAATCTCCAACAACAAGTCAACAACCTCTTTCGATTCGCTGGCTTCAGGCAAGAAGATCAATTTCTGGCCCGTCATTTTCCAGGGGCAACGCATTCGGAAGTTGCATGGCGTGAAAGGGTCGATATACCCCTCGATTTTCTGTTGAGCGATTGGTACGCTCAGACGGAGCGTCTGGGAATCGATGAACGTATTGAAGATTGAGATAGTGTATACTTCAATTGGTTCGAAATGGCGGCATTCCCTATTTTGAAAGATTGCAATTAGACGTACGAAACGGTTTCGTAAAAAAGCATTGAAAATGGCAACCGGGGATCCCGGGCATTTCGCGCGGGTCGTTTCGAGCTTACAGTATTTATTTTGATGCAAATCATCGAGAATAAAATGATATCAACGAAAGGGGCAAGGCAGGTCGATCTCGGTTCATTTATTACGCTGGAGCAGTTCATTATTGAACGGCAGGAGTCTATGCCCCATTCGACGGGCTCCTTCTCCAGGCTACTTCGCGATATAAGTGTGGCAGCGAAAATTGTCAACCATGATATGCGTCGGGCGGGGCTCGTAGACATATATGGCCCAACGGGCGAGATTAACGTACAAGGGGAAATTCAGCAAAAAATGGATGCTCTTGCCCATAAGGAGTTTGTGCGGGCACTCAAGAGAGGTGGAGAGTGTTGTCTGATTGGATCGGAGGAGCACGCCGAGGCGATTCCGATTCGTACGCAAACCGGCAGTGAAGGGCGGTACATCGTCTTGCTTGACCCGCTCGACGGCTCATCAAACATCGAAGTAAATGTATCGGTCGGTACAATTTTTAGTATCTATCGCCTCCCCGATGGTGCCACGGAAATTTCCATCGAAGCCGCTCTTCAACCTGGATGCGATCAGGTCGGAGCCGGGTATGTTGTTTATGGCTCTTCCACGATGCTCGTCTATACGACCGGGTTTGGGGTGAATGGCTTTACTTTGGATCCGTCTATTGGCGAGTTTTTGCTCTCGCACCCAAACATCAAGACCCCGCAATCCGGGACGATGTATTCAATTAATGAAGGGCATTACAATTCTTTTGAGACGGGTCTAAAAAAATATATAAAATGGGTTCAGATGAAGGACCCTTCTACGAATCGCCCATACAAAACACGGTATATCGGTTCTTTTGTGTCTGACTTCCATAGGAATTTGATGAAAGGTGGTATTTATATCTACCCCGCCACGGCGAGCAGTCCCGAAGGGAAACTGCGGCTGATGTACGAAGCGAATCCAATGGCGATGATCATTGAGCAAGCCGGCGGCAGCGCAACTGACGGGCTTAAACGAATCATGGAAAAGGATCCGCGCGAATTACACCAACGGACACCTCTCTTTATAGGGAGTCCCAACATGGTTGCTATCGCCGAGGAATTCCTCCAGGGAAGACGGGAAATCGACGATTGAAGCATCTGACATTTCATCCAACCGGACAGTACGTCACCGTTCTAGGGCCTAGTTCCCTGTCCAATCTCGGCCCAGGGTTTGACGTACTTGGTCTTTGCATTGAAGCGTGGTGCGATGAAATTGACGCTTTTGAGGTAGAGGAGTCCGGTGTATTTATCATCCCGGCCAGAGGCCTTCAGAAAGATTTGGTGCCGTCCAGCCCAGATCAAAACACGGCCTCGGTGGCTGCCAACGGCGTTCTTAAAATGCTCGGTACGAAGACGGGCATGGTCCTCCGCATACGAAAGGGAGTTCGGCCAGGGTCTGGAATCGGTAGCTCGGCAGCAAGTGCCGTCGCGGGGGCATGGGCTGCGCGAGAACTCTTCGGACCGTCTTTGTCAAAGGACGAAGTACTGGATGCCGCGCTCGAAGGGGAGGCCCTCATTTCCGGGACGCGCCACGGTGATAATATACTTCCGGCAATGTATGGTGGATTGGTTATGGTTCATCCGAATCGCCCCAATCGCTACATAAAATTGTCTGATGCCGGCCAAATATTCCTTGCGGTTCTATTGCCGGAGATTCAGATCTTGACGAAGACGGCGCGGGATATGCTTCCCAAAAACGTTCCTCTACATGAAGCCATTGCCCATGCAGCTGATCTGGCATTTTTGCTGGAAGCTATTCAGAAAAGAGATTGGGAATCAGCCGGAGCGTATTTGATGGTCGATCGGCTCGTCGAGCCCATAAGGGCTACGCTCGTACCATGTTATGCGGATGTTAAGAATGCGGCCATCGAGGCCGGCGCATATGGATGCTCGTTGAGTGGTTCGGGCCCTGCCATGTTTTCTATAGCGGGTTCAGTAGCGCTTGCTAGCGCGGTTTTGCATGCGATGACCGAGGCCTGTAAGCATGCTGGAATTCCGGCTCGAGGCGTCATCACGATCGCGAATCAAGAGGGCGTTCGTACGCGATTGGCTACTACACCTACATTTCCGACTGAATATCGCGCGGCTTTGATTTGATCTTTCACGTCACGTTGAACCTATGCATCAACCCGTTCTCTTCAGAAGTACCCGCAATCCAGAGAAACTTGTCACCTTTCGACGTGCGCTGCTGCGTGGCTTGGCAGACGACGGGGGGCTTTACGTTCCAGACCATGTTCCTGATATTCCCGCAACCATGTGGACGCGGGCAATTTCCATGGCCGAAACGGGTAGAGGAGTCCTGTGGACGTGGCTCAAAGACGAATTTCCACACGATCAGTTTGATTCCATAATGGGCGATGCTCTGGACTTTGAGGTGCCGCTTGTTAGGCTAAATGGAGCAGCCTGGAAGGACGTTTGGGTCCTTGAATTATTCCATGGGCCTACACTTTCCTTCAAAGATGTCGGTGCGAGATCAATGGCCCGACTGATGGCGGCTAGCCTCGATAGGGATGACAGTGACCGTGTAATCCTTGTTGCAACGTCCGGCGACACAGGCAGTGCGGTGGCCGATGGGTTTTCGGGTCAAGAACGGATGCGCGTCATCTTGCTCTATCCGAAAGGGCAAGTTAGCAGCATTCAGGAACATCAATTGTGTTCGGTGCGGAATAATGTGGTTGCCTATGCGATAAATGGTACATTTGATGACTGCCAGCGGATAGTCAAGGAGGCGTTTTTGGACGAGGAATTACAGGCATTTAACTTGACTTCCGCAAATTCGATCAATATTGGGCGCCTGTTGCCACAGATGCTATACTATTTTTGGGCAAGGTCCCAGGGCGGATTCGATGAGGCCGTGTTCTCCGTTCCGAGTGGTAATCTGGGCAATTTAACCGGAGGTATGCTGGCCATGCAGAGTGGGTTGAATGTGACCCGGTTCATCGCCGGGCTCAATGCAAATAATACGTTTCAGCGTTTTCTATCTGGAGGAACATTGGAAGAAAAGAACTCGGTTCGCACGCTTTCGAATGCGATGGACGTGGGAATTCCGAGTAACCTTGAGCGTCTTCGGTCGATATCATCTTTCAAAAACCTACGGAATCGAATCTGGCCGACGAGTGTATCGGATCCACAAACGTTAGAATGCATGCAGAGGGTGTATAGTGACACGGGATACCTGGCCGACCCGCATACGGCTGTTGGGTTGGAGGCCGCCCGGCGCTATCGTCAAGAGACGGAGGACCGCCGACCCATCGTTGCGTTGGCAACGGCGCACCCGGCCAAATTTACCGAGACGGTAGAGGGTGCACTGGGTATTCGGCCAGAGATGCCCGAACGATTGGAAAAGCTTGTCAACAGTGCGAGACAGCCCCGTTCGCTTTCGCCTAATCTGCAAGCGCTAAAGAAAGCCATGAACGGAGAAAACTGGCAATTAGACACTTATTGCAATTAAGATGATTTTAGAATCCAGTCGAAGAGAGAAGGTCTTAACGGTGACCATGAACAGTCCTGTGAACCGAAATGCCCTCGGACCGGACCTCGTGGCCGGTTTAAAAATGTCACTCGCATCTGCAGCTGAGGATGATGGGGTACGAGCAATCGTTCTCACGGGTGCCGGGACGGCCTTCTCAGCGGGTGCCGATTTGTCCGCGTTGGAGGATTTGCAGAATGCATCGCTAATGGAGAATCAGGCAGATTCAGCGTCATTGGCCGAATTGTTCAGGGCTATCTATCTGCACCCGAAACCAATCATTGCCAAAGTGAACGGCCACGCTATAGCGGGGGGCTGTGGGCTGGCTTCGGTTTGTGATTTATCTATCGCCGCCTCAGGTGTTAAAATGGGGTTCACGGAGGTCCGCATCGGTTTCGTTCCGGCCATTGTCATGGTGTTCGTATTGCGCAAACTAGGGGAAGGTGCAGCACGCAATCTCCTTCTCAGAGGTAATCTCATTACATCTGACGAAGCAGTCGGAATAGGACTCATCTCGGAGTGTGTTTCGGCTGATCAATTGGATGCTAGAATAGATCACATTACGCGGGAGATGGTGGCAAACACTAGTGCGTCTGCTCTTGCTCTCACGAAAGGCATGATCGGCCGTGTCCCGGGAATGGGATTTGATGAGGCCATCGCGTATGCGATTCAAATGAATGCCTTTGCCCGTGGGACGGATGATTGTAAAGCTGGGATCTCAGCGTTTCTCAGAAAAACCGATCCTCCCTGGAAGCAATAATATGGACGGATACGATGAATATTGGTGCGAGCTCTCTGCCTCATCCTTTTCTCGATCGTCCCTGGGGGGCGAAAGAACGCCAGGCCGCGCATGTATTATGGAATTGGCACCATCTTCTTTATCGTCTGGGAGTTCAAAAGCAATTTCCGCTCGTCGTAGATAACCTAGTTGAACGCGTCGTCCAAGGCAAATTGATAAAGGAAATACCCGAGGCAGTTGGTCGTGGTGTGTCTGAGGTTTGTTCAGCGTACAATCTGTCCCGGGAACTCTTGGCCGAGCAAGTCAAAGCGATTCCGTACTTTCTCAAACCCGAGCGATTCCCCACGCGACAGGAACAAACTCGGTTTATGGATCAATGGGTGGGCTCGCATGCACTCCTATTAGCTGGGCTGGCGGGTGCAAAAGGGGGATGGCAACGAGCGCCCATATTGCATCTGGCACGCGGCTTTTTCCTTGTCCGCGTCCTTGTAATGTTGCCGAATGATGTCGCTGACGGGCGCGTCTTTATTCCGTCCGATGAGTTAAACGACCAGCTTTTGTCTGATCTTTCGGCCGGAAACATCATACCTGATCTGAGACGCGTTTTGTGGCGCCAAGTGGTACGAGCAAAAGATGCGCTCGGAATGGGACAAGAGTTGGCTAAGGATTTGCCTCGGCGCTCGGTTCGAGCCTTGTCGTGGTGGTGGTTGTCGGCCCTAGAAGCGCTTGTCGAAATTGAAAGAAGGGACTACGACCTATGGTCCAAACCTTTTGCCTTATCTCACCGGACCAAAGTACAAGTTTATCTTCATTCCCGGATTGGCAAATATAGGGGCAAAGGCTTTTAATTAGCTTTGTGTTTATCGTTTCGAGCGCAATTTTAGTGATGCGAATTAAGCGAACATTTACGGTTGGAATTGAAAATAATGGGTATTGTTTACAAATTCGAATTCCCATTAAAGTATTCCTTGACTTGACATGGTAACATACCGTGATGCCGGCGTGGATCTTGAAGCCGGGGAAGAGGCGCTTCGTCGAATCAAACCATTGGTGAGAGAGACTTTTACTCCTGGCGTAATGACAGACATCGGGGCCTTCGGAGCTTTTTTCGCGCTCGACGTCTCGCACTTTAATAATCCTGTTTTGGTATCGTCCGTTGACGGGGTTGGCACAAAACTAAAAGTAGCCTTCCGGATGAATCGTCATGACACGGTTGGGGAAGATCTCGTCAACCACTGTGTAAATGATATCGCCGTTTGTGGAGCCGAACCGCTGTATTTCCTTGATTATTTTTCTACTGGAAAACTCTGTCCTGAGGTGGTAGAGGATATCGTACGTGGATTTTCAAAGGGCTGTATCGCAAACGGTTGTGCATTAATTGGAGGCGAGACCGCGGAGATGCCAGGCCTTTACAATTCCGAAGAATATGATCTTGCCGGGACCATTGTCGGAATCGTTGAGCGGGACCGTATTCTGGGTGGAGGCCGCGTGCAAGCAGGGGATGTTCTTATTGGGCTGAGCTCGACAGGATTACATACAAACGGATATTCTCTGGCAAGGAAAGTGCTATTTGGCCTATTTCAAGCTGAAGATCGGCCTGATGAACTTAACGGGGCATCGGTTGGAGAATCGCTTCTGGCAGTGCACCGTTCCTATTTGAACGCGATTCGGGTATTATGCCATAACGATCTGGTGCACGCGATGGTACACGTCACAGGTGGTGGCATTCCCGGGAATACACCGCGCGTAATCCCCGATGGGCTGAATTTCACCATCGATTACATGTCGTGGCAACGCAATCCTATATTTGACTTAATACAGAAATCGGGCGATGTGCCGGAAGTTGAAATGCGCCGCACCTTCAATCTGGGCATCGGTCTGATTGCCGTTGTGCCGGAAGAAAATGCTGACCAATCGATTAAAATACTGTCAGATCTCGGGGAGCGGCCTCAGGTTGTCGGAAGCGTCTCTGAGAAAAGCTGACGTAGTAACATAAGAATCAATGCGCTCAGTGTAATTTTTGTGGGTCAAGCCTACCAATATTTACAATGGTGAAAACATCTTTCTGACTTTACCCGTTCATGGAATGAAGTTGGCAAGACACCAGCCTGTTTATTCTTCTTTGCATAGGTGAAATCATGCTGTCTCTCACCGTCATCGTCATACTCAGTTATTTCGCCGGCTCCATCCCGGGCAGTGTATGGATGGGTAAATGGCTTTACGGTATCGATATCCGCGAACACGGTAGTGGAAATGCCGGTGCGACGAACGCTTTTCGTGTGCTCGGATGGAAGGCTGGCTTCCTCGCCACTTTTGTGGATCTCGGTAAAGGATTATTTGCGGCAGGAATAATCGCGACGATTCGCCTTGATAGCCTGCCGTCAGGGATGGAATTCTGGCACATCGAAACCTTCGTCCGGTTGCTGGCCGGATTCGTGGCAATCATCGGCCACATGTTTCCTATTTGGGCAGGATTCCGTGGTGGAAAGGGAGTAAATACTGCCTGTGGAGTCCTGTTCGCACTTTCACCGGTGACGATGCTTATTACCCTCGGCATTTTTGTGATCGTACTCTTTACGTCTCGGTACGTGTCTCTCGCCTCGCTAATAGCCACTGCCGCATTTCCATCGACCGTTGCGATTCGGAAGTATCTGTTTCACGTCGATGGGCTGGACGGGAGCCTGCTCATCATAAGCATCGTGATCGCCGCGACGATCTTCTACGCCCATCGAGCAAATATTAAACGGTTGCTCGAGGGTTCTGAAAGTCAGATACGCAAGTTTCGTATGGCCCGCGGAATGCGTGGGCGGGGCGAGCTCTAAGCCTCCGGCTCGGCTCGATCCCATCACATTCTGGACTTGGAAAAGGACCGTGGGGAAAAAGGTAGTAGTCATTGGCGCCGGAAGTTGGGGTACAGCCCTGACGATTAGTCTTGCCTCAAGTGGAAATGATGTGACCTTGTGGGCCCGCCGTCCCGCTGCGGCGGCCTTTATGGATCAGGAGAGACACAATCCCACCTATCTTCCCCTGGCCCATATACCCGACACAGTACGGATTACATCCAATCTGGCTGCCGCCGCAAAGGACCAAGACTTTTGGGTATTTGCCACGCCATCTCAAGCGGTTCGGGAAGTCTCGGGACGCCTATTGCCCTATATACATCCGGGACTTATCGTAGTCTCTGTGGCGAAGGGAATAGAAAACAAAACCCTTCTGACGACCTCTCAAGTATTGGCGGAATCGCTGCAAAACTGTCCGAAAAACAATATCGGCGTTTTGTATGGTCCGAGCCATGCAGAGGAAGTCGTGAGAATGTCCCCGTCTGCAGTGGTAGCAGCCGCCACTTCCTTGGACACTGCCGAGGCCATTCAGAGCGTCTTTATGACGCCCCGGTTAAGGGTATATGCAAATACCGACGTGATTGGCGTGGAAATCGCCGGATCGGTGAAGAATGTCCTCGCGATCGCAGCCGGTATGAGTGATGGTGTGGGTTACGGTGATAACGCGAAGGCCGCACTCATTACCCGCGGCATCGCCGAAATACGCCGCCTCGGACTCTCTATGGGCGCGCGGGCATCGACGTTTGCCGGGTTGGCCGGTATCGGTGATCTTGTTGTGACGTGCATGAGTAAACTAAGTCGGAATCGCTACCTCGGAGAGCAGGTCGGGATGGGAAAAAATCTCGTAGACGTACAAAAAGAGATGACCATGATTGCGGAGGGTGTATGGACCACACGGTCGGTCTATGAGCTATCTCTAAAGTATAAAGTCGAATTACCCATTACGGAAGCGGTCTATTCCATTCTATTTGAGGGCAAGAAGCCTGAACTGGCTGTGCATGAGCTTATGACCCGCTCAGCCAAAATGGAGGACTGGCTGGCCGAGGAGCCGGATGGAGCCCTTGGAATTAGCTGATTTATTCGTCATTCGTTCCCTACAACGTCCCCGTCGGACGGAATACGAGCATGACGCTCCACGAATTGAGCAGGTTGGCCTCACTTGGAGAAGGCCGTTCTCTCGAGTTCAAACATAAAGTCCCTCGCCCGGAGCGAATCGCAAAGGAAATCATTGCCTTTGCCAATACGCATGGCGGGCAGCTTCTACTCGGTGTAGACGACAATGGCGCCATCCTCGGGGTCCGGGACGCAAATGAAGAAGAATTCGCTCTAGATGAAGCCCTGAAGATGCACTGTGAACCACCGGTCGCGATTCGAATTGAAAAAATAGCTGTGACGAATAATCGGGAGGTTCTCGTTGTACAAGTACCTGAGAGTGAAGCCAAACCTCACTATTTGATTCTGGAAAATTCTCGATGCGCTTACGTACGGGTGGATGATATGAGCGTGGAAGCCAGCCGGGAAAAAGTGCGATTGATGAAATCAGAGCATACCCATGCCAATGTAAAGTTTGAGTTTGGTGATAAGGAACTCATGTTGATGCGCTATTTGGAGCAATATGGCCGGATCACGGTTACGCAATTTGCGAAGATGGCCCATCTACCCAGGCGACGTGCTTCACAGACCCTTGTTCTTCTTGCCCGAGCACGCATTGTAATCCTCCACTCAACCGGAAACGAGGATTACTTTACTCTGGCCTACCAAAAGCTTTAGGGGTACCGACCGGCGGTCACTGCGCAGTTTTACCGCGGAAGAGACGGGCCACACCAAATCCTAGCAAGATCAGCCCGCCAAGGATGAAGGTATTATACTGATTGGCATAGGAGATGGTAGGGTAGTGGTTGCTGATCATGATGAATACAAGCGAAACCACCATATACGAGTTGTGCAATGAACGCTGCGATCCCATCACAGAAATTGCCGAAGGGGGGTCTCCACCCGATTTTGCCGCGGCAATCATTTTACGTTGTGCGGGTAAGATTCGCATCCAGACATTGGCCGCCATGATCGTTCCGAACATAGCCCCGATGTGAATAAAGGCAGCGCGTTCGCTTAGAACATGGGTTAGGCCGAAGTGGAGACCAAGGACAAGCAATAAACAAACGGCACTGAATGCGATAGTATTTTTTCCGAGAGGGGATCTCAGGAGGCCATCATAAACGACCCATCCTATGACAAGCACACCGACGCCGGACGCAACTGCAAGTGGATAATTCATGTCGGGTTCGATTAGGTAGCCGCCGAGATAATAGGTTAGAGTAATCAGCACGGCACCACTCAACCATGTTGCAGCCGCCTCCCATTTGAACCAATGAAGGGTCAACGGCATTACCTCTGGTACTCGCTGCTTTTCCACCCGGTAGAAACCCCCGCCGTGCACCAGCCATAATTTGCCGAAGACGTTCTTTTTTTCGACTTCGGGTTCAAGGTTTCGTTCGAGAAAGTTAAAGAGATAGGTTTGGCCAATCCATAAGATGGCGGCGAAAACGTGTATCCAACGTACGATGGCCTGTAGCCAACTCATTAGGTCGTATGAATCCATGGATTGGAGGGTGCAACTTAGAAAAAGACTTTGAACGTCATGGCCGGAAATGTAAGCAAGAGCAGGTATCGATGTTGCCTGAATACGCGGGGCGCGTACAAACAGCCTAACGGCGAGTTGCTACTCGGTTTTCTTCATAGGATGTGTCCAACCCTTGTCACTGGCATTTTGTAAATTTGGAATGTAATCAGTAATAGAACCGTTATTGCAATAGAAAGTATGTCAATCGTAGACATCATTCCCTTACACGAAACCGCACGTGAACGGTATCTCAACTACGCGTTATCCGTTATTACTAGCCGGGCCCTACCCGATATCAGAGACGGCTTGAAGCCGGTTCATCGACGGATTATTTACGCGATGTATACAAACCTTCGGCTCTATCCGGAAGGACGATTCAGAAAAAGTGCGGCTGTAGTGGGGGAGGTGATGGGGAAGTACCATCCTCATGGAGATACCGCAATTTATGATGCCATGGTTAGGATGGCCCAAAGTTTTTCCATGCGGTATCCTCTGGTAGATGGTCATGGTAATTTTGGTTCTCTGGATGGCGACAGTCCGGCGGCAATGCGTTACACTGAAGCAAAATTACTTCCGCTCGCCATTACGATGCTGGAAGAGATTAAGAAACAAACAGTCGAGTTTCGGGCGAATTTCGACGGTACAGTCTTCGAGCCCGTTGTATTACCCGCTTCTGCTCCCATATTACTTGTTAATGGGGCGAGCGGTATTGCAGTGGGCATGGCAACCAATATTCCGCCACATAATCTCGGCGAAGTAATTGACGCGTTGATTTATGTGATTGATTCACCTAATGCACGTGTCGAAACACTCGTAAAGAAATATATCAAGGGACCAGATTTTCCGACGGGCGGTCGCATTCTGAATGTTGAAGATGACCTCATTCAAATATATGCGACTGGGGAAGGCGCCCTCGAATTACGAGGCGAGTACCGGATGGAGGGTAAGAAGCACATCATAATTCACTCCATCCCTTATGGACTCACGAAGGCAACCCTAATTGAACTTATTGCAGACCACATCATGCGAGATAAAGTCCCGCAGTTGATCGATATAAGGGATGAATCGACCGACGACGTGCGCATCGTGCTGGAATTGCGTCGGGGTGCTACACCGGATTTGGCCATGGCGTATCTGTTTAAGCATACGCCCCTTCAGTCACGTTTCCACGTCAATATGACTTGCCTCGTGCCTACGGATAATCCCGAAATGGGGGCGCCGGCAAAAGTGGATTTGATTACAATATTACGCCATTTTCTTGCTTTCCGAATGAAGGTTGTGGTCCGAAGGCTTGAGTTTGATCTTGATCAACTTGAAAAACGCATCCATATTCTTCAGGGCTTCGAAAAGATATTCGATGGGCTCGATGAAGCTATTCGGATCATTCGTTCTTCCGAAAATAAGCGCGATTCCTCGCAGCGGCTGATTCATCGCTTTCGCCTCGACGAAATACAAGCGGATGCCATCCTCGAGACCAAGCTTTATAAGTTGTCTCGGCTCGAGATAGACGGTATTCTTGCCGAGTTAGCAGACAAAGAAGCCCGTGCGGCTGAATTGAGATTGTTGCTAGGCGATGAGCCTGCCCTTTGGAAACTCATTCGCAAGGAATTGAGAGCCCTTAAGAAATCATTTGGAGACGAACGGCGAACAAATATTGCGGGGCCGGATCAGAAGCTTGAATATTCCGAGGAGGACTATATTCTAGCTGAAAATGTATCGGTTATCGTCACGGTGGATGGATGGGTGAAGAGGCAGCGTTCGTACACCGACTTGCGGAGCATTCGAATTCGTGAGGGCGACCATGTCGGTTGGGCCATCGGGGCATCCACGCGCAACATGGTCTGTTTTATGACCACTTTTGGGAAGGTTTATACAATCCGAGTCGAACAACTGCCGGGGACGACAGGCCACGGTATACCGATTCAAAAACTGTTTGAATTCGCGGACCGTGAACAAATTATCGGGGTCATGGTGTTCAACAAGTGCATCCTGCCCAAGCCGGTCGGAGAACCAGATCCGACGCCCGAACTCTTTACCGAACAATCGGAGGCTGAAAACTCCGGACCCTATCTCGTCGCTGTATCTCAAAAGGGGCAAGCCGTTCGTTTGCCTGCCGCAAATTATTCCGATGCCTCTACAAAAAATGGCCGGCTCTTTATGCGATTGACTGCGGGAGATGAAGTCGTCTGTGCACAGTTTGCGGCCGGCGATGAGAATGTTTGTATTGCTACTAATGAAGGTAATGCGCTCATTTTCCCCCTTTATCAGGTACCTGTATCGAAGAATGCAGCAAAAGGAGTCATTGCGATCCGTTTGACGAAAAAGGGGCGGGTAATCGGGGCCACGCTCTCGAACGCGGCACGCCGGGGACTGGAAGTGGAGACGAATCGTGGCCGAAAGGAAATCGTACGGACAACAAAGTTTGATGTGTCCAACCGTGGGAATAAAGGCAAGCAGATCATTCAGCGTGGGACGCTGACGCGGGTCGTTCAAGGAGCGGTAGAGATTAAACTTAATGGAGACGATTAACGAGTGCCAACTAAATTCATTAAGCCAGTATGGCAATGATTGACAACCAAGCCAAGAAGTATACCGGCAAAGACATTCAGGTTCTCGAGGGGCTTGAACCGGTCAGGCTGCGGCCGGGAATGTATATAGGAGGAACAGGTAAACCAGGATTGCATCATCTCCTCTGGGAGTTGGTAGACAATGCAGTTGATGAGGCAACAAACGGATACGCTTCACAGATAGATGTTACATTACACCGTGACGGAAAAAGTGTGACTGTCGCTGACAATGGTCGAGGGATCCCGGTTGATAGGCACCCAGTCAAGAAAGTCCCGACTCTTGAGTTAATCCTAACGACATTGCACGCCGGCGGCAAGTTTGATGATAGCAATTACGTGACATCGGGGGGGCTTCACGGTGTCGGCGCCTCCGTGGTAAATGCGCTATCGGAGCGCCTGGTTGCAACGGTGAAGCGTGACGGAAAGACTTACGAGCAACATTTTGCTTGCGGTGTACCGGTCACAAAGCTTAAGGTTGTCAGTCGGAATTCCCGGGGGAGCGGCACGTCGATTTATTTCTGCCCGGATTCCGATATCATGGAGACGGTCGCATTTGATGAATCTTGGATCAAGGAACAGCTCGAAGTAAAGACATTCCTTAATGGTCAGTTAAAGATCGTTTTCAAGGACGAGGTTCACCAGAAGCGTTTCGAGTATCACCATGAGGGAGGTATCACGGAATACCTCGACCACCTTATTGCTGCCCAATCCCTCCGTTCCATTCATCCGAATTCTTTTCATTTACGTCAGGATGAAATGGCCAAGGGGAGCCGGGTCGAAATTGCTTTGAAATGGACGGAATCGCCGCGGGAGCAAATCCGCTCATTCGTAAATGGAATACCGACGCCGGACGGCGGCACGCACGAACAAGGGTTTCGAGATGCGGTGCGAAGCGCAGTGCGTGCTTATATGGAAACGCACGATCTGTTACCGAAGAAACTCGATATTGGTGCTGAGGATATCCGCGAAGGACTTGTGGCCGTCATAAACCTATTGATGGTCAACCCGCAATTCCAGGGTCAGACGAAGGAAAAGCTGAACAATCCCGAGGCCAAGTCTTTAGTGATGAGCGCTATCCGTCTCGCGATTGAGCAATTTCTGAACGCGCATCCGTCCACTGGAGACGCTATCATAACGCGTGTGATTCAAGCTGCCCGTGCTCGTCATGCGAGTCGTGCAGCAGCCAGCCAAGTACGTCGCAAAACAAGCATTAGTCACCGGCTAAACCTACCTGGTAAACTGGCGGATTGCGCCTCAACCGATCCGGCCGAAAGTGAACTGTTCCTGGTAGAAGGTGATTCGGCGGGCGGGTCGGCCAAACAGGGGCGCGACCGGAAAACACAGGCTATTCTTCCGCTAAGGGGCAAGGTGCTCAACGCCCAACAGGCAACCCTTAGCAAAATATTGGCCAACAAGGAGCTAAATAATATTGTATTGGCAATAGGCTGTGGGCTCGGCGATCATCTTGATCTCTCAGGCCTCCGGTACCACAAGATTATTCTCCTCATGGATGCAGACTCCGACGGGCATCACATCTCGACATTGCTCCTAACATTTTTTTACCGGTACATGCGCCCCCTTATTGATGAGGGGCACGTCTTTCTGGCGCAGCCTCCTTTGTACCGAGTCGATGCGGGAAAAGACACTCTTTGGGCGCTCGATGATGCTGATCGGGATAAACAAATCCTCGCGATCAAGAAGCGGCATCCGAATATTAGAGTCGGTATTCAACGGTTTAAGGGTCTTGGGGAAATGATGCCCGCTACGCTAAAAGAGACAACTCTCGCTCCCCAAAAACGCCGACTCATACAGGTCCAGATTCCGGAACAAGAACGATTGATCACCGAAAATACAATTAGTGATCTGATGGGAAAAGACGCTTCGGCTCGCTACAATTTCATTATGCAGCATGCAGCTGAAGCGGATGAGCTTGATGTGTAAAGGAACTACGAAAAGCGGATATTGGCATACTCACGACGCCAAAAGTAGGGGGATGATTTGTATATTTATGCCAATCATACAGGCCCGTAGCTCAACTGGCAGAGCAACGGACTCTTAATCCGTGTGTTGAGGGTTCGAGTCCCTCCGGGCCTACAAGAGCCGCGAACGTCGTCGAATCGTTCGTGGCTTTTTGGTACTTGCTTGTTCGTTGTCGTCTGAGCCACACATATTTATCACGTAACGTTCGTTTTGACCGCTCGACGAAGAGGCGAAACATGAGTTTGTCACACCAGAGAGCAAGATATTATTATGAGGTCTGCAAAGCAGTTTTTCCTTGACGAGCGTCCACAACGTGGTTTTACGATAGACGCCTTCAAGCAACGGTGGCATGAACGACTAAATCAACCCATGAAAGGGCTCGATAAGGAAACCCGTAGATTCCTGTATTATTCCCGATATAATTGGGATCGTATGAAACGTGTTGAACTCGCTTACGCACCATCGGATGCCTTTAAAAATGCCGTTTCCAGCGTAAAAAAAGAGCAACTCTGGATGCTATTGAGTGAAGACTGGTGTGTAGACTCCGCCTACGCTTTGCCAATATTAGACACTGCAGATAAGCTCAATGTACATATATGCGTTCGGATACTAGAGCGAGATGCGAATTTAGATATCATGGATCAATACCTCACGAATGGCGGGCGTGCCATTCCGAAATTGGTCGTCTTCGACCATGACGGGAAGGAACTCTTCACGTGGGGTGCTAAACCAGCAGCCTTGGTGACATTTCGGGATAAGATGAAGAGTGACGGTGCCGAAGGAAGTGAAATTACACAGGCGACGCTGGATTGGTATGAGGGCGGAGGATTGCAAGAAATCGAGAAAGAGATTGGAGCACACCTCTTGTGCCTTCAGGATGAGAAGATTTTGCTCAAATTAAAGGGGACAGCGAGAGGTGTTGAAGATGATCAGTTACATTGCCTATCATCACCCGTACCCTCCTGAGGAAGCGCGAAATCATCACATCCCGAGAACCGAAATGGAACGAACAGCCGAAAGATGGACTCAAGCGCATGATCTCGCACTGGTCTTTTTGTCTGTCGCCTACGGAACGGATCACGATCTCAGCGATGAGGAGATTTCTTCAATCACAGGCCTATTACAGGCCTGGCGGGAGGACTTTGCATTGGCTGAAGTACGCGAAGTGGTAATGGAAGCAATGGCCGTAATGCTTCGAAAAGAAGCCGAAAAGGAGCTGAATCGTACGATCAATCACCTGAAGTCTACGCTAAGTATCGAAGATCGGCGGAGGGTGTTGGAGGATGTGGTTCGTATTGCCGAGGCTGATGGTATTCTGTTAAGCAGTGAGCGCAGCCTCATCTCACTGCTCGCTGATACCTGGCAAATTAAACCGACTGGCGACCGGCTCATAAATCAATCATCGGTCGATCAGGAAGATGCGCCGTTATGGAGCCTTTTGCATGACATTGCCCTCATTTTCCTCGTCGTTGCCCATGGTTCCACAAATAGCTTGAGTCCTGATGAAATAACAACCATGATTGCGCGGATAGGAGAATGGCAGTCTGATCTCGACGACGCGAGTATTCGCGATGTACTTCGGGTCGTACTCGAGTATTATGCGCAACAGCCCACACGCGACGATCTCGAAACTTCGATTTTGGCAATTCGTGATGCTTTTCCGCGTGTGCAACGCCTCGCCGTACTTAACGATCTGGTTACCATCGCGGAGGCCGATGACGTAATTAATGAATACGAAATCGAGATGATCTCGATGTTGGCAAAGGCCTGGAAGCTGGATATTAGATTTGGTGGAAAGCCCCAAGCCATGGCATAGGAGTAGCCTCAGCAGATGTGGCGCGTTGTTAGAATCCCAGCGAATATTGCTTCGGTGCCAACGCCTGGTTCAATCTGACGCTCCGCATGGGCATTTACATGATTAAACATGATCCGCTGATTTCCAAAGAATATAGTTGCGTAGTGGTATTCCAGCCCGTATTTTCTACTTATGATAAGAACAGTTATCGACAGTACGTATTCGTGAGTTGTCTGAATTGGCTATAAAATTATGATGCTCGACGAATTCATCTTGGAAGATGTTCGGTGCCGGGAGTCCTTTGCGGAAGTCATATCCAACTTGGGATACAACGACGAAGACTGGCGTTATGTCGTTACGCCTCACTTCGCTACTTCAGATTACATTGTTTCAAACTGTGGAAAGCTAGTTTCCCTTCCTCGTTATCGCATCTATGCCGGAAATGGGCGAAGCCGTGTTGTTCACCGTAAATTTCTGCCCGGCAGGCTTCTAAAACCAGCAGAGCACAAATCGGGACATTTCACCGTCACCCTGTCACATGATCGAAAACCGTTCAAAACATATCTGCATCAGCTTGTTGCCTGGACGTTTGTTGGGAAAATGCCCCCGGCATCGAAGTTAATCCACGTTGATGGCGATCCTTCCAATAATCGAGCTTTAAACCTTTGTTATATTAATACGCAATCGAATGGGCTCATTGAATGATCTGACCTCTCCGGGCGATCGCTGTTGTGCATCATTACATCTTCGGAATGGTATGTATCGCGGGATATACAGCCATATATGAACCAAGTTGATTCGATAGGAGGTATATCCCACCCGTTATTGATAAGGCTTTCTGTAAACTTCTCGGGTTTTTTTGATGTCAAATAAAATGATCAAATCGGAGCGCTCTAATCTCCTGGATATTGATTTCAGTTCCCAGGATGCCAACCTGACGCCCGTGTTTCTTCAGCGGTATGACCGTGAACAAACAAGAATCTCTTACCGAAACGACCTATCGCATTTTTTCGGGACAGCTTTTATAACGCTTCGAATGGTAACCCGCATCTCTTTTCTTCACATAAACGAGTATCTCACCTCCCTGGAACGAGATGGATATAAATCCAATACCTTGAAGCGAAGGGTTGCTTGTTTACGCGGATTTTTTGATTGGCTGCTCGCTTTAGAGTTGATACCAAGTAACCCATTGAACAAGCAGCTCCTGCGCCGAATAAGATCTTCTGGCAGCAATGATGCGCGCATCATGTTTCTAACAGCCAACCAGGTAAATGATCTGATCCAAGCCGTCTCGGATAATCCTAATACGGGTATACGTAACGCAGCCCTAATACGAACGATGATCCACTGCGTACTTCGGAGATCTGAAGTCACTGCAATGAATGTTTCGCATATAAGACCATTGGGGCATTACTGGATTGTTGACCTACCGGAGACCAAGAGCGGTGCTGATCAATATGTCAAAATACCAGCGCACGTAGTTGATGATATTGAGTCCATGAAGAATCATTATAATATTAATAGTGGTGCTCTCTGGCGATCTCTTAGTAACAATAACAAAGGTGGCCGCTTGTCGCCACAATCTGTGTATAATATAGTACGTAATGGAGCACGAAAAGCCGGGATCACTGAGTCTATCGGCGCTCATACGCTTCGCCATACTGGTTGTACGTTGGCCATTGACGCTGGTGCTTCATTTAAACAAGTTCAGACACATGCACGACACAAACGTATAGACACAACCATGGTATATATTCATCAGCGTGACAAACTCCGAGATAGTGCTGCGGATTACATACATATTGAAAATAAAACCTCATCATCTCGCTAAAATGAGAGGATTCATATGGCACTGCCATTCTATACGCCCGGCATCCCTGAAATGACTGTAAGTGAGCTAAATGACTTGATTCGCTCTGATAATTGCCCTGTGATCATAGATGTACGCCAACCGGAAGAAAGGGAGATTGCGTGTATTGGCGGCGTACCGATTCCGTTGCATGAGCTTCCACATCGACTTGATGAAATTGCATGCCATCAAGATCAGTCTATCGTAGTCTACTGTCGTTCCGGTACGCGTTCGTCTCAGGCAGTTTCATTTATGCGTGCAATGGGATACGATGGTGCCGTGAACCTCAAAGGTGGAATTAACGCCTGGAGTCAAGACATTGACCCATCCATTCCCCTCTATTGAACCCTGAGATGGGCGATCAACAACAGAATACACCCGTCTTGATCATCGCGGGACCGACATGCGTGGGCAAAACTTCTTTAAGTTTACAATTGGCTCACAAGTTAGACGGCGAAATCATTTCGGCCGACAGCCGCCAAATATATCGATTCATGGATGTCGGGACAGCAAAGCCGTTGCCTGTAGAACGCAATCGTGTTCGCCACCATCTAGTTGACGAATTGGACCCAGGGACCACTTATTCGGCTGGAGAATTTGCCAGACGGGCAGAAATTCTCATCGATGAAATTAGCTCCAATGGACATATACCGATAGTAGTCGGAGGCTCAACCCTCTATCTTCACGCTCTTCGGAACGGACTGGCAAAAACACCACCGGTTGACCGAGATATTCGTTCTGCTTTGTCATCCAAACTTGAAAATGATGGTCTCCAATCCCTTACCGAAGAGTTAAAGCGCATAGATCCCCTCATATATAGCAAAATAGATCGGAATAACCCCCGTCGTATCGTTAGAGCACTTGAAGTATTTCACGCCTCTGGAAGACCATTGTCAAGCATTCAATTGTCCAATTTGGAGCCAAAGTTTAAATATATCGTGATTGTTCTGTATCGAGGCCGCAAGGAACTTTATGATATGATAAATGAACGCGTAAATACAATGCTCACGAATGGATTACTGAAGGAGGTCCAACTATTACTTGATAGGGGTTACGATGAGAACACATACCCACTAAAAACAATCGGGTATCAGGAACCCCTCTCCTATTTCAAAGGAGTCCATTCGTTCGAAGAAATGGTTGCACTAATAAAGATACATAGTCGGCGATATGCAAAGCGCCAACTTACATGGTTTCGCCGTAATCCGACAAATATATGGGCGTGCGCATCCATTTCAGCCGACAGTATCATCAAATCATATATCATAAATCTAGCCACCTAACGCACGCAGCGGTATATCGCTTCGGCCCGGTCGCATGGCCCGCCTACGGGAGGATTGGGTTTGCGGACGGTAACTTCAACAGATTCAACATGCGAATATGATGCAAGTATTCGTTTAGCAATGAGATACGCCAATCGCTCGATCAGATAAAACTGGTTTCCGGTAACGATTTCCTGAATTAGTCGGTATATACGTTCATAGTCGACAGTTTTTTCCAGTCGGTCGGTAGAGGCGGCCTCCTCAAAATTAAGTTCCATTGCGACATCAACTTCATACCGACCTCCAATCCGATGCTCCTCTTTCATCACACCATGGTGCGCGTAAAAGACTGCATTAATTAATTTTACTTTTCCTATTGGCATAGTGGCGATTTAATTACGGTATAGGATGAATCGAAGTCGCTTCGCATCCGCCGAGACTTTTTATCAATGACAAATCCATTTCTGAACTCATGTCAGACGATTTGTTGTAGCATAGACGTTCCATGTACAAAGTATTGTATATGCCAAGTATCGTATCACTACGTTTGCTGTGTTCTTTGAACATCTGCACCCAGTGTGTATCCACGGGGTCCGGTACCCCATAAATTCCTCTCGGCCCGTGGGGTCCAGGGGGAGAATCGGCAGGATAGCTCTTTTCCGGATTGAATAATTTTGATCCGGTGTGGCACCCCAGACACTGTATTGGGGCTTTAAGCGCCTTGGGCGGTGTTGACGTTTCGTGAGATAGGCGACCGTCTTTATCATAAACGAAAAAGTCCCAAAATCCGTCTCCCCTCTTCCGCATTACTGTTGTTTCTGCTAATTGCCTATTTACACGGTGTTCCCCAACAAATATGGTTCCTACGGGATAGATAAGTCTGTTTGCGTTCTGTTTATAATGAGATAGCGCATATGTGAGAGCAGTTATCGATACATATATATGTCTCTGTGCCTCCGTCATTACGCCATCAACAACAACTACCTCCCAACCTGTTTTACTCGAACTGTAATCCACGGCCTTCCGAAACTCGTCAATGGTAGTAGGGATTTTTCGCGCACTATAATACGTCTTCTGAACAAATAGCTTCAATTCATCCCAATCGATCACACCATTGTCATCGGAATCGAGAGATGGTTTTTTTACTTTGGCCCCGGAAATACGAAGCGAATCTAAATGTAAATAATAGGAGTTATCTTGGTGTTCGATGAGACCGGACTTTATCGGGTCTGCCCCGTCGACCGAAACATAGGACCCGAAATAATATCTAATCAGCAATTCAGGATGAGACTTGTCCAAGTCAATTTTAAAAATATTGCCTTTTGGAGGAATTGTCCTTGATTTGTTACCGCATCCGGCAAGCATCGAACAATAAAGCATTACCAAAACTAGAGTACGGGCCTTGCAAGCCGGTATTTGTTCACCACTCATCATCGTGCGACTCTAAACCGTTAGTATGACACGGGAACTGTTGCGGGCATACCAATAACACATATACAATATTGTATTGCTGTAATTAGCTCTGCATATCCATGATAATTGCTGATTCGGCATCGGGGATACGGGAGAGGATCCTAAAGGCACTCATGCGTGCCGATATCTCCTCAGCATTTAGGTCGTATAACCGCTGTGGGCCAAATTCTTCTACCGCAAACGAGGCCATTACGCTTCCGAAGATGACGGCGCACTTGAGATGTTCTAAATCGTAACTTCCACACTTTGCGAGATAGCCGGCAAAGCCTCCCATGAACGCATCTCCTGCACCTGTCGGGTCCGTAATATCCTCTATCGGAAAGGCCGGTGCACTGAAAACGACGCCGTCAGCGAATAATAATGCACCATGTTCGCCCTTCTTGACTACCAACACTTTGGGCCCCATTTCTCGAATCAGTCGTGCTGCCTTGACAAGATTGGGCTCTCCCGAGAGTTCTCTCGCTTCCGCATCGTTGACGATGAGGCAATCAATGCGCCCTAAGATAATATTTAGGTCCTCTGGCGCGTGCGTGATCCAATAGTTCATGGTATCGCAAATGATCAAATCGGGCGAGTCGACTTGATCGATCACGCTTGCCTGAATAGAAGGCGCGAGATTTCCGAGGCAGAGAATTCGGCTATTGCAATAATCTGTCGGTACTTGAGGCTGGAAGTCCGCCAAAACATTTAGATCGGTATAAAGCGTATCGCGCTCGTTGAGATCATAATGATATCGCCCGCCCCACGCAAAGGTCTTGCCTTCCTTTTTTACAGCAACGCCTTGAAGATCGAGGCCGCTTACCGTTAACCTATTCATATAGGATTCGGGAAAATCTCCACCTACCACAGCAACTAGGGCAATGGGTTGACAGAGATACCGCCCGGCCAGAGCGATATAGGTCGCACTACCGCCGAGCACATTCTCAACACCACCAAATGGCGTTTCAATGGAATCGAAAGCCACGGTTCCAACAGCAAGGACACTCACGTAAATTCTCAGTCTTTAGGAAGGATAAAACCGCAAACCCGACAAAGGTACTGACTACACGAGCCATCCTCATACATTCATAATGCAAGTTGCATGAAGACAGACTTTGCTCCTCGTTCATTATCGGCGCATGAGGGTGCCGAATAAAACGCCAATCGCAAACGAACCCACCAGGGCAAGGGTCTCGTGGTCCTTTACCCAATTCCGGGCTGATTCGATATCCCACCGATCCACTAATGCACTCCCCTGCTCGGAAACAATCGGCTGATCGTCATTTAATTCGGTATCGGCTTGTTCTGATGTGTCTATCACACTCATTTCTTTGCCTAATTTCTGTTGTGGTTAAATTCTTGCAGGCGCCAATAACAATTGTGCAAAGTGTGGAAATCATCCAAGCACTCTACCCCGTACCCGATTCTCGAGAACATGGGCACTAATTGTAAAGCTACAATAAGAATGAGTCGAACAACGTTCAACCCCACACCGTTGATGCGTATAATATGCCGGCCTGGCAATCTCATGGAAATCGCCTGGTCGGATATCGTATCGGTTGTTCGCCGTACTCTGAAATTAGAACGCTCCATTTTGTCAGGGCCGCAATTTGGAACAAGCTCCCATCCGTCTTTCAGAAACACATGACTTACACCAACTCAGTTTGGTACGATGCCTTCCCGCCACTCGGCATTGCCTGCCTTTTCCTCGTTTTCGTACTTGGTACAGTGGGCAATGTCGATGCCCAGCGTGCTCCAGAACGTGCAGAAACGACGTACACCGCAGCGCTCAAACTTTTCCACGAAGGACTATTTGAGCAGGCCTCCAATGCTTTCTCATCGTTCCGTAACCGTTACCCTCAACACCTCAACGCCCCTGATGCACTGTATTTCGAAGCAGAATCGATGATGGCCACCGGGCGAGAAGAAGAGGCGATCAATCTCTTCACAACATTTCAACAAAGATACCCCGTTCACCCTCTTGCCTTTCAAGCCCGTCTCGCCCTAGGGAAACACTTTTTTGAGAAAAAAGATTACCCGCGTGCTCTGACTACTTTAGGGGACGTACTCGTTGAAAACCCGCCCCCGGAAGATGCGGCGAAGGCACTTTATTGGATGGGTGAGTCGTCGTTTCATCTAAATCGCCTAGACGAAGCGAGGGCATTTTATCAGCGTGTCGCCGACGAATATCCGAATTCATCAACGGCCCCGGCTGCCGCCTATGCCATCGCCTATACGGAGGTGCGTCAAAAAAACTATGATGGTGCCGCCCGTGCTTTCGAACACCTTGCCGAGCACTTTCCCGGCTCACAGTATGCTTCTAATATCGGTCTCGCCCTAGGCGAAGTATATTATGAACTTGGCGATTATCGGCGCACTGTAGGTGAAATTAACAGGCGAATGCCCAATCTGGGTAACGAGGCGAAAGAGCGAGCAAGGTTTCTGCTGGCAGAATCATACAATCAACTTCGGGACAGTCAGAATGCCATCGTCCATTATCGCCATTTCACGGAAGGTGACCCCAACGGTCCATATTTTCGTAGAGCGGTATATGGACTAGCCTGGAATTATTATCGGGAAAAAGCCTACCAGTGGGCCGCCGAGCAGTTCGACCGAGCCGCAAAGAATCACGTGGATGACCTTGCCGGCGAGGCAACATACTATGCCGCCGTCAACTGGAAAATGGCCGATGACGATGCTAAAGCATTGGAGCGATTTGCAAAGGTGCCCGATCAGTGGCCCGAACTCGAGATGGCGGATCATGCACTGTATGAACTCGGAATGACCTTTTATCAACTCAGGCGATGGAAAGAGGCGAATGCTGCTTTCATCAATCTCATAAAGTCGTACCCCGAAACCAAACTTATGGGCGACGCCTTGTATCAGGCTGGAAATACGTTCGTCGCACTCGGAAATTTCGACTCCGCACTCGATAATTTTGATCGTGCTGTAAGCCTCGACGCAGCACCTGTTTCCCTGAAACAAGAAATTGTTTTTCAAAAGGCCTGGCTGCTGTATCGAATCCGGGATTACAAGAAGGCAAGACCGGCATTTCTAGCTCTTTACAATCAGAACAAATCTGGTCCCAGAGCAGGGGAAGCATTATTTTGGGCAGCTGAGAGTAGTTTTCAAGTGGGTAAATTAGCTGAATCGGCAACGCTTTTTCAACGATACGTAGCTAATTTCTCTTCCGAAAAGCACATCGATGCCGCACATTACGCCCTGGGTTGGGCATATTTTAAACAGAACAATTACGCACAAGCGATCCCAGAGCTTCAGCAATTTCTTGATCGTTACCGAGATACCTCTGAAGATATACCCTATCGATTGGATGCCCAGCTTCGCCTCGCCGACAGTTACTATGCGCTGAAGCGATTTCCCGAGGCCATTCGCATTTATACGCAAGTAGCAGCCGGAGGAGAGGACTATGCGCTCTACCAGATCGGTCAGGCCTATTCTAACTCCGGGGATGCATTTCAGGCTATTATTACCTTCCGAAAACTCCTGGTTGACTATCCACAAAGCGACTACCGCCAGGAAGCCCAATATTCTCTCGGCTATCTTTATTTCCAGAATCAGGAGTATGAGCGCGCTGAACAAGAGTATTCGTCTCTTATAGAAGATTACCCACGGGATCCCCTCGCTGCCAAGGCGCAGTACAGCATTGGCGATGCGCTTTTTAATGCGGGCAATTTTGAAGCATCCGTGGCGGCCTACCAAAAAGTGCTTGAGCGCTATCCCAATAGTCCTTTTGTCGCTGATGCGGCCACCAGTATTCAATATGCCCTCATCGCCATGGATGACGAAGAAAGGGCCCGTCAAATTATCGACGATTTTTCCGCTAAGCATCCCAATTCCCCGGTCGTTGACGAACTGCACTTCCGTCAGGCAGAAGCAAAATTCCAGAGCGGCCAGACCGCGGAAGCCCGGCTAGCATTCCAACAATTTGTTCGAACTGCCAAGAGCACAAAATTGCTTCCGGAGGCCTATTACTACCTAGGCTCCATATATTCTGATGCGGGAAAAGAACAAGAAGCCGAGACATACCTCCGTCAGGTCGTGGACAAATTCGCATCGAGTCCGAGACAGGCACAAGCAGCGCAGCGATTGGGCGACCTATACCTGTCAGAAAAGCGCTTCAATGATGCCCTCGGCGTATTTCAAAACTTAGAAGAGCAGCACAAAAATGATCCGCATCTAGTCGCGATTGCCAGATACGGACAGAGTCGGTCGCTTATTCCTCTTGGGCAACAGGCACGAGCCGAACAATTACTTCGTGAGGCGATCGCTGTGTCGCCCGATTCGCCGGATCTCTTTCCGGCCAAACTCGGTCTCGCCCACCTTTTTGAAGGAGACGGACGCCTCGATCGTGCAGAAGAGCTTTATCGTGATATCAGCAGGCAGAGCAAGGATGAAACCGGCGCTGAGTCATTATATGACCTCGGTAATTTGGAATTCAATCGGGGTGACCCACGTGGTGCGCTGGAAATTCTTAGCAAGATGCCCGTGCTCTTTCCCGGCTTTTCGGATTGGTTAGCGAAAGGCTATCTGAAGCAAGCCGATGCATTCCTCCAACTTGGTCAGACTGGTGAGGCCGCGCGGTTATATGATCTCATCATAGATCATTACCCCGGTACCGATTTCGCGGACGCAGCCGTCCGCCAGAAGTCAGCACTTTGACAGGCTTTCGGATGACATTTTTGCCTGACTCTCAAGATTCCATTTTTATCCCATGCGAAATCAATTCTCACTGTACTGCCTCGCATTTGTATTCCTGTTTTCGCAGCCTTCAACTGATTCGTTTGCGCAACAGGATAATGCGCTTCCGGACCTTGCTCCCCGGGAAGTTGAAATTCTTGGTCGGCTTGAAATTGCTTTCCCGTCGTTAAAGCGGCAGCCTCTCGTCGGCTTCAACCCACCGCCGCGCATTCCTGAAATTCCACGAAGCCGAGTGCCCTTCGTCGCTGCGTATAAACAGGAGAGCGCCGACCTACCCCCGAGCCCCCTTAAACGTCCGATTCCTCCACCCGTAGCTGGCTTGAATATGCCGCCACCTGTTCGCGGCGAGATAGAAGCCGGTGCAGGCCGTTATCTGACACGAATCTTTCGGGCAAACATTGGACTCCCCGTTGGTGATCAGTACCGATTTTCCGGCAAACTTGATTATCGTGGTTCAAACGGCGACGCTCCGTTCCATGGTAATCCAGACCTAAAAAGTCCATTTGACGCACTTGAAGCTTCGGCCGGCATGAGTGCAATGTCTGCGTCTCTGATTATGGGGTTCACCGTGGACGGCTTTTTGGACGATTACTCCCTATTTGGAACAACTTCACCGGTTAATTCCATTTTCGTCACGGATCCCGATAGAAACGGACATGGAGTCGGGGGATCCGTCTGGTTGAAATCCCGGGCGTCCTCCGCAATCCCTCTTGATTTAAGGCTTCGATATGGTTCAAATCACTTCGAAACAAAGGCCACTTTAGCAGCATCCGTCCCAACCCTGTCACGACTAGAACGCCGCCTCGACTTTGATGGGAAAATCCAGGCACATACAAGCGCGGGCTCCATTCGGGCGGATGCCCATCTTTCGACTGCGGGTCTCGATGCCTCTGGCGCGCTTGGGTCAACGGTCCAGGATTATAACACAGCGGCAGGATTCAAACTCACGCATCGAAGTAATTATGATCTACGATTTGGATTGCGATTTCTCGGATTCAGTGCCGAAGGACAGACACCTGCCGGTGGCAATCGCTCGGAACACTACATCTCACCTGAGGTGAGACTTGATATTTATCCGATTCAAGGGGTTAACGTTTATCTCCAGAACAATCCCTCGCTGGTATCCCATAGTTTAAGCAAGTTATATCGGGACAATCCGTATTTAATCGATAAGCCCCGAATTCAACCGTCCGTCAAGACAGTTGACCTCGAGGCTGGCGGACAAATCTTTCGGGGAGATGTGCAACTTACAGGGCGGGTAGGCTATAAACGATTGCCAAATTATCTTTTCTATGAGGACGCCACCCGCTCTGGAACCGGAATCTATTCGCGGGGACAAACGGCCACCAATTATGCGAGCGCGCGGATATTGCATGCTGGTGGCGGGATCGCCGTCTCATTTACAAAGGCCATTCATGCCACATTTGGCTTCGATGTTCGAAATGGTAGGCTCCCCGACGAAGACGTCGACATCCCGTATTTCGCATCTGTGAAGGCCGACGGATTACTTTCGTTTTCTTTTGCCCAGAAAAAGGGGCTTTTTTTGATGACAGGGACTCTCATGGGCCCTCGATACCGGGATCGAAGCCGAAAAGCTTCTGAAAAGGTCGATACTTATCTCGATTTGGATCTTGAAGCGTCTTACGACTTCACTCCTTGGATTGGTACTACGTTTCGCCTCGAAAACCTTCTGGGTAGTACGCTGGAACAGTGGGACCATTACCCACAGATGCCTGCAATATTCTCCGGGAGTTTGCGCGTGCGTTGGTAGGTTCCATGCCAATAACGGCTAACATCGTCGACGACTCTTTTTTTGATGAAATATTGCCTTATCTTTGACTGTCTCGGATGAGGTATCTCAGCTGCATTGCCCCGCTTAAAGCTTTTTTATGGAGTTCATTATGGCCTCCTCTCTTCAAGAACAGGTAATGACTGTCCTCATTGAGGAAATCCGCCGAACGCTACGTGAGGGTAAATCCGTGAACATTCCGGAGCTAGGCACCTTTTCGGTCCTTCATGTTCCCAGCCGCATCGAAACTACCGATGATGGATCTCAAATGATTTCCCCTCCGAGAGATAGCATCACTTTCACCCCGGAGTCCTAATCCCCTCCCCCGCTCCTGCCATTCGATCATAAGCATGTCCACTCCTTTGATAAAACAGATCGCCGAAAAACTCGGCGTCGATGTCCATCAAGTTGAGCGATCACTCGATGCTCTGGTATCACAGATCAAGAGTGATGCTCGCGAAAAACAGGAATCGCCCATACCCGGACTGGGTGTATTTAAAGCAGACGCGGATTCTATCTCGTTCATTCCAGACGAATCACTACATCTTTTCGTAAATCAGCGCTTCGCCGGACTGGAACCTCTCGATACAAATCCTCAAGACTCTGACGCCATAGATGAGTCGTCTTCGGAAGACGCGTCAAGTGTTCCCGTAGAAGACGAACAATCAATGAGGGGCGCAGAGAACGATTCGGTTCGAGTGGAAGCACCGTCCTCAGAAGATGCCACTGATCCCGATGAGGACAAAGCAGACGATATTTTAGCGTCTCCGTCCGAGAAAGCTGTGCCAGAGGACTTATCGGATGACGAAGAAGTCGCAGAGAGCCAGAGTGAAGAAGATTATGATGACATTGAGGATCATGACGAGGAATTTTGGAATGCCCCCCCCGAAGGTGTGGATGATCATCCGCTTGGACCGTTCGTGGAGGACACTTTTCAAGATGCCGAGTTTGAAGTAGAAGCTGATGCCCCGGAAGAATCAAGCAAATTGAGCGAATCATCCTTCGCTGAAGATCAAACTGAATGCGACAATGACGACGTTGAAGATGAAGATTTGTCGGCAGAAGACAAAGAACTCTTTGACCTCTTGCAATTTGGTGTACAGCCTGCAGCCGAAGAAGGGGTTAGTCCGGAAGGTGAAGAGATTGCTGGGGTGGTTCCTCCTGTAGAAAACTCAGACAAAATCTTCGAAGAGGGGACAGCCGAAGATTCCGCAATAGACGATGCAGGGGAGTTTGTCCTCTCTGCCGATGACACCGTGCCAAAACCGGGGGCCGAAAGTGCGGGAACGAAATCCTCCCGAGCTTCAGCTCGCCACCGATCACGAGATCAATCTGGCAACCGTGGACTGCTTATCCTAGGCGTCATGGCACTTATCGCCGGCGCGTTTATAGCCTATCAGCTCCTAAAACCGGGTGGGCAGAATTCAGCTGGCGATTCTTCGGTCGTACAACCGATTGAGCAACCGGCAGACTCGAGTTCCGTCGTCGAAGTCGCACCGGACACGGTAACCACTACGGTCATATCAACCCCCGCACCCAGACAAATTGGTGGTATCGACCGATCCAAAGGGGGCTGGACCATGGTCGTTGGCTCTGAGGTTACACGCGAAAACGCTGAATCTACGGCACGGAGTTTTCTAGGCCTTGGCTATCCGGTAGATATTCTGACTGGATCTTCGGGCGGTCAGCCCCGTTTCCGCGTTGCGGTCGGGCAGTTCGAAAAGGAATCTGATGTAATTGAGGCGCTTCGCACATTGGGAGATCAGTTACCCGCCGGGAGCTGGCGAATCCGGATCCGTTCCAGTATGTGACCGAATATTTTAGCGGTACCAAAGAAAAGAACAAAGACGATGCTGTATTTGCTTCAAGTGGCAGAGACGATTACTCAAGATTCAACGCTCACGGTCGCTTCCACCCATAGCGCTACTTTGCTCGACACAATGATGCAAGGTGGATTGATCTTAATACCTATCGTCTTGCTCTCATTCTTGACCATATATCTTTTCATAGAGCGACTGATGACGCTCCGAAAGGCTTCCACCGATCCATCAACGACCACTGAGCGTATCCGGGAATATATTCAAGCCGGTAATATTCATGGTGCCCAGGCCTTCTGTGATGCACAGGATAAGCCGATTACGCGAATCCTCAAACACGGGCTCGAGCGCCTCGGTCGACCCATTTCTGAGATTCAGGATGCCGTTAATGCTGCCGGAAAATATGAAGCGTTCGAACTGGAAAAACGAACAGACTTGCTCGCCAGTGTAGCCGGAATAGCACCAATGCTCGGATTTCTTGGTACAGTCACCGGCATGATCAAGGCCTTTCAACAGATTCAGGGCTTGCAGGGTAACGTAAACCCTAGCGTCCTCGCAGGAGGTATTTGGGAAGCCCTTATCAGTACGGCTGCGGGTCTTATCGTCGGAATCATTGCCTTCTTTTTTTACAATTTCCTCCTCAATCGAATCAGTCGGCTTGTCAATGACATGGAGCGGTCTGCCACTGACTTCATCGACCTGCTTCAGGCTCCGGCTCCAAACTCTCGTCAGCCACGGTACGAAGATACTTTCTGATTACTAGTATGTCGTCCATTAATTTTTCTACGTCAAAAAAGCCGATGTCGGCCTTCAGCTTGGCCGGGCTGGCGGATATCGTTTTGTTATTGCTGATCTTCTTTTTGCTTACCTCAAGTTTCATCCCCCAGTTTGGGATACAGGTTAATTTGCCTCGTGCAGACTCCGCCACGTCTATGGATGCAAAGTATCTCCCCGTGGCAGTGACGGCAAAGGGACAGTTTTTTGTGGAAGGCAAGTTTGTGCCACGGGAGAGACTCCTCGAAAGTATCCGGAATGCAGTCGGCACGCGCACGGCCCTTGTCCTCCGCGCTGATGAAAAAGCCACTGTGGGCGCATTCGCAAGTGTCGCTACTATTGCGAAAGCCCTCAATCTGAGGTTATTGATGGCCACCGAGCACCAACGCGCCGGGACTGAATAGCACGGTCATCCCTGCCACCATCCTCTGTCCAGTGAGCGATACTGGATCGCTTCTGAAAGGTGTTCCGTTCCGATGTCCTCGGACCCCGTAAGGTCAGCTGCCGTGCGAGCCACTTTGAGAATACGGTCATAAGCACGTGCACTCAAGCCGAGCCGATTCATAGCCATCTTTATTAGACTGCGCCCTGCGGATGCCAGTTCACAGCATCGATGCACCTGCCGGGCACCCATTTGTGCATTGCAATGAATCCCACTTTCGTTTGAAAAACGTTTTGCCTGAATCTCGCGGGCGGCTACAACCCGCCCTCGAACTTGGGCCGAGGATTCGCTCGCACGTTGCTTATTCAACTCCTCAAAAGGCACCGGCGCGACTTCAATATGCAGATCGATTCGGTCCATCAGCGGGCCACTAATTCTCGATAGATACCGTTGAATTTGAGGGGGCGAGCAAACGCATTCGCGATTGGGATCATTCAAATGCCCGCACGGACACGGATTCATGCTCGCCACAAGCATGAAGCGGGCCGGGTATTCTACCGAAAGCTGTGCCCGGCTGATTGTAATGCATCCGGCTTCGAGTGGTTGACGCAGTACCTCGAGGACTTGTCGTTTGAATTCTGGAAGCTCATCCAAAAATAGCACTCCATTATGGGCAAGTGAGATCTCCCCCGGACGCGGATTGGCTCCTCCACCACAAAGACCAGCGTCAGAAATAGTGTGATGTGGTGAGCGAAAAGGGCGCGTAGCAATTAGGCCGTACCCATTTCGCAGGGCACCATCCACTGAATGAATCTTGGTGGTTTCGAGGGCCTCATCGGACGTGAGAGGCGGAAGTATGGTCGAAAGCCTTCGGGCCAGCATCGTCTTGCCGGCTCCGGGTGGCCCTACCATAATTACATTGTGACCCCCAGCCGCGGCGACTTCAAGCGCGCGCTTTACATTTTCTTGTCCTCGCACGTCAGAAAAGTCAACCGGAGATTGTCTCGCTTCTTCGAAAAGCGCCGAAATATCACTAACGTATTCGTCGGGCGCTTTTCTATCTTCCGTCAAGACATAAAATGCATCAGCAATCGATCCAATCGGATATACGGTAATGCCTTCTACCACCGCTGCCTCAGCTGCGTTTATTGCCGGAACAAGCACCCCATGCTTCCCTTCCGACCGAGCCCTGAGCGCCATAGGCAAAACGCCACGAACGGGACGCACTTTTCCGTCTAATGCCAATTCACCAGTAACAAAGTACCGGTCGAGTATGCCCGGGGAAATACCGTTGCCGTGTGCCGCCATCAGGCCCACGGCAATCGGTAAATCAAATGCCGCACTCTCTTTGCGTAAATCCGCCGGAGCGAGATTGATCGTTATAGAGCCTCTAGGAATTGGGAGCCCTGTGTTTTTCAGCGCAGCCCATATTCGATCCCGGCATTCACGCACGGCGCCCACCGGCAAACCGACTACGGTGTAACTCGGTAAGCCTTTGTCAATGTTTACTTCAATCTCAACGGGGAGGGCTTCGATCCCGATTGTGGCGCTGCTCCAGACGTGTGAAAGCATGAAGAGATTGGCGAAAAATGAGGCCCGGCTCGCTAAGACCTCGGGCGTTGAATTAGTATTCCCTATAAACACAATGAAAAAACAAATATAACCTATAATTATAATTCAACATCGTTCATTCGTCGGACATCAACATTGTCAGATCCATCGGCCCGGCAAGAACGTCCCCATTGTACCGATCATCTCGCGGTCCATTTTCAAGTTTCAACACGCCCCGCGGGCAAACCGCAGAACAAATGCCGCAGCCAACACAAGAAGACCGAACGATATTCTGACCGCGCTGTGCATACCAGCGAACATCGATACCCATCTCACAGTGCGTCGAACAATTGCCACAAGAGATGCATTGACTGCCATTTGTCGTAATGCGAAAACGAGAAAAATACTTCTGGAAGATGCCGAGAACGGCTGCCATGGGGCATCCAAACCGGCACCACATACGTGAGCCCAATACCGGATAAAAACCCACTCCGATAACCCCGGCGAAAACGGATCCTATCAGGAAGCCATAGACACGTGAGAATGTCTGAGAGATCTGCCCGAGAAGAACACCGCCAAGCGCCGAGTTTACCCAAAGCACCAGAGTGCCCACAACAATCACAGTCAACACCGAGTGGATCATCCACCGTTCGATTTGCCAGGCGCGAAGTGATTTGTTAGAGAGGTGACGCCACGGGTCGCCAAGTGTTTCAGCAAGCCCACCACAACCACAAACCCACGAACAATACCACCTCTTTCCGAAAAAATACGTAAGCACCGGCGTTACGACGACGGTCATAATTCCGCCCCAGAATATCATCAACATTCCCAGCCCACCGGGATGGTCGAGGATCCAGCCAATGCCGAAACTACCTGGCCATAAGTATTGATATTTAAGCGGCCAAAAGTAATGGAAATAAAACTCAGGCTGATTGAATATGGCGAGTAGATTCGGGATAATAAAAGCAAAGCCGAGTTGAAAAAACATTACGGATGTCGTACGTATGAGTTGGTATCGATCGTGGCGGTATTTGAGCATGGCACGGAATCCCATCACGAGAACAGCAAGCGTGTAAAACGCCCCGTACATAAACCACTGATCAGCTCCCTCTCCTCTAATCAACCAACTCAACGGATCCATTGTCCTGATGAGGCCCTCAAGCGACGAGGGAAACCAATATATCAACACATAGAAGCCGGTAAATACGACTCCAAGTAACCAGCCTAGGGTACCGCGCGCTGTAGCTGAGGATCGTTTCAACCCGTTGTTGCGGATTCCGGGCAGATCGACTCCGTATTTTTTCCACGAATAATACGTGGCGCCAACCGATACCAAACCCGTACTTAGCCAGAACGAAAGTGCAGGAATCATTTCTCCCACGCCAGCCAAAGCGACCAGTCCAAAAAATAACCCGGCTCCAAATAGATACAGTCCTCTCCGTTCACCTATTGTTAGGGCTGTCGTTTCAGAATTGAGATGGCCACTCGTCATAATGAAAAGCCCGCTCGTCGCCGAGGCAATGCCAATGACTAAGTATCGAAGCGGCGACAGAACTTCAGCACCTACTACCGAGACCAGAACCATCAGAAGCCCAAAACCAACGAGTAGAAGCCCGAGCTTCTTCGCGCTCGTGAGCACAGTGTTGCCTTTTGCAAGTGATAATGATGGTTCCATATTCTGACTCATTGGCTGCTCCACGTTTCTAACGATTCGCTATCGATTCCCGGTTGACTGCCCTGTCGCCGATATAATATTTTCGAAGCGTCCAACAACTTCCCTTTCGTGCTTCGAAAAATACTCTGGGTCTGAATTCGCATCACGAAGGCTTGCCAATACGTGAGCAATATTCTTACGCTCCCGAATCCACTTTGCACAAACGGCGTGATTAAATCGTATGCCCATCAGGTTGAATCCCGTGACAGCAAGGTCGCTTTTCCTGTAATTGATTCGGATGCTCTTTCGTCCCGCGTCATGCTCCCAGTATAATGATTGAACCTCATCCGGCGTTTGACTCGGAATCTGCCCATAAGTCTGGTACTCTATATCGAAGAACTTGGCCGAGTTAAAGAATACCCCCGGTCGATACGCAGTCAATCTTCCACAGAGTGTTTGGGCGAGTGTCTTGCCATGCATTCTACCAGTATACCAGAGCTGCTCGATCGGCCGGCGGCCGGATAAAGGGGATCTAAATTCGGCACAATCGCCGGCCGCATACACGTCGTCAACATTAGTTTCGAAACAGTCGTTGACGAGGATCCCATGCCCTGTTTCTATGGGGGAGCCGCGGACCAGATCAATATTGGGATGCACTCCGGCAGTCAATCCAACAAATCCACAAGGTATGGTCTCTCCTTTGCTCGTTTGTACGCCGCCGACACGCCCGAAAGCATCGGGGAGTATCTCGTCCAACTCGGTCTCCAAACGAAGATCGATGCCATGTTCTAGAATATGACGATTTATCATATTTGACTCGTCGGGTGGAAGGATATAATTCATATAGCCTGCTTCCCGAACGAGAAAAGTTACTGACATATTCCGCGAAAGAAGCATTTCGGCCATTTCGATTCCTATGAGCCCTCCGCCTACCACAACGGACCTGCTCACACCCGCCGAATTATGCTCCATCAGCGCGAGATCTTGGAGCCCATAGAGACCCTGGACGCCATTCAATTCCTGTCCGGGCCAGCCGAATTTATTTGACTGCGAACCTGTGCAAAGCACCAATGCGTCGTAGGACTGAACGTTGCCGGACGCGAGTGCTATTTGTTTCCTCTCCGTATTAAGTCGTATGACATGATCGCGAAGAAGCGTAATATCGTTTTTCTGCCAAAACCAATCTTCATACGGCTTTGTATCCCGATAGGTCATGTGCCCCATGTAGATGTACATCAGGGCGGTCCGCGAATAGAAATGGTCGGACTCTGATGAGATGACAGTGATACGATGGTCACTCATTTTGCGGACAAAGCGCGCCGTCGTAATGCCGGTGATCCCATTCCCAATAATTACAATATGCTTCATTCCTAGGTCGATTGAGACCGTTGATTGGTAGGACGACTGGAGGATGTACGCCTCGGAATCTACCACAACCGGTGCACTCGTGCATGGGTCTTTGATTCTATTGCAAAGTTACAGACTACTTCTACGTCGGCCCTCGTTTGCTTTTGGTAGGCCTCGCTTCTAGCTTCGCCGAACTCCGACAAAAAACTTTGGTGGCTGATGACATTTGGGATCACAGGAAACACGCACAAAGTCCGTCTCTGGGAACCGGTTGGTGACTTGGTCAACTGGTTCGCTTCCAAACAGATTGCCTATCGTGTACACCCAGGAGTGGCTAAAGGCTTGCTCAGTCGAGGAACCGTTTCGCCGGCTCTGCTCAACGCTGCCAATACTTTCAGCTCCTTTTCTGAAGAAGTGGATGTATTGCTCTCCTTTGGAGGTGACGGCACGTTACTCAATACCATTCACAAAATCGAACGAAAAGGGACGCCTGTCCTCGGTGTAAATATTGGAAGACTCGGTTTTCTGGCTGACGTTGAAGTTGGAAACGTACGGGAAGCGGTTGAGCGGATTATGGAGGATCAATATCGAATCGAACATCGCATGGTGCTTCAAGCGGACATCGAAAATGACTCACCGGACGTACATACCTGGGCCATGAACGAATTCACCGTCCAGAAAAGTGTTGAATCTGGTATGCTGTCCGTAGAAGTCAAAGTGGACGGCATTTTGCTCAATACGTACTGGTCTGATGGACTCATCATCGCAACACCCACCGGTTCTACGGCCTATTCCATGGCCGTAGGCGGCCCCATTCTCGTTCCGGGATGTGGTGCAGTTGTACTCACACCCTTGGCCGCCCATGCGCTCACTGCGCGGCCGATCATTTTGGCCGACACGGCTATGCTCGAGATAAGGACGTTTAGTGACGGCCACCCATACGTATTTACGGCGGATGGAAACAGCACCGTACTTTCTCAGATGGAGAGAACGATCACCGTTCGCCGCGCTGATCATACCATAAATCTGGTTAAAATGCTTGACAAGGAGTATTTCCAGACCTTGCGCTCTAAGCTAATGTGGGGTGCACGAAAGACTTGAATTGCAATGCAATAACGGCTTATTATTGGCATGAATGCCCCATCCATATTCGCGCTTGCCCTTACCCAGATGGAAGGGGTCGGAAGCGTCACAGCTTCCCGACTCTTGAAGCATTTTAATTGTTATGATGACTTGCTTCGATACCCACGGGAACAGGTCCTCGCCCGCATTAAGGGGGCTCCTCGCGCTGGTAACGTGGTCGCTGCTCTTTTTGACCAGAAGACCTTTCGTTCCCTTCTCGCCAATTCGAAAGCATCCATCGATGCGCTTGCAGAAAGACATATTTCCATCCTCTCCATGAACGACGACGGGTGGCCCATCTCTCTGAACTCCCTTCCGAGAACTCACCGCCCGATTTTGTTCTATACCTTCGGCCGAACGACAGTCCTTGAAAGCCCAAAACTTTCTATGCTTCTGCCCTTCTCAGCTGAAGATTTTTCTTCCGACGTGCTCTCGGCCCTCGACCTCCATTCCACCGATGTCTCCCTTTGTACTGACCTGACTATTGCGCATCTACCTACAGCCGTAGACTTCCGAATCATTCTAGTTGCCGGATGTGGATTGTCAAGAATACCACCGGGTGCTCGAATCGGTGTCAAGCAGGTAATCGCAAATGGTGGCCTTCTGCTCTCACCGTTTCCTATGACTCATGGCCCCTTCCCTCATGATCAAAAGGTCGTTTCGTGGATCCTAGCGGCGCTTGCCAACGCTATCGTATTTAGAGCCCCCGGCGCCCTGGAATTGGAGATTTCAGAATGGGCCCATGCTGCTGGAAAGCCCACTTTTGCGTTTGCCCAACCTGACCACCCTCCGCCGACACACGCCCATCTCCTCGCCACTTCTGCCGATTTCGAATGGGTTACGGCGGCCCTCAACTCCCACTAGCTTTGTCATCTTCCAACCCCCTCTCCCCTCTCAACGTGTCCACCATTCTTTTTCTCTTTCTTGACGGTGTCGGTTTGGGATTGTCGGACCCATCAATAAATCCATTTGACCATGACTTTCCAGCGATCAATCGATTAGCCGGCCATCAGCGCTGGGTTAACGAAGCGAGACCAATCGCCAGTAATACGCATGTATTTCGCCCGATTGACGCCAACCTGAACATGGAAGGACTCCCGCAGTCCGGGACTGGACAGGCCACACTTTTTTCGGGCGTCAATTGCGCTCGCGTTGCCGGTCGGCATTTTGGACCTTATCCGCATTCAAAGACGCATCAAGTACTTGCCACGTACAACCTGTTTACGCAAGTCAAATCCCTCTTTTCATCTGATCCTGAGCCTTGCGCCTTTGCCAACGCTTACCCCAGAGAGTTTTTTGATCGCGCTCGCGCACGCCATCGCTGGACCGTCACCACACTGTGTTGTATACAAAGCGGCGTCCGGATTCGGGAACTAAAAGATCTCAATGCTGGATACGCCATCACGGCCGACATGACAGGACAGGGATGGCAGCAAATGCTTGGATATGATACCGAGACAATTACAGAATACGAAGCAGGTAATCGTTTTTCGCGAATTGGCCAAAACCACAGGCTCGCGTTATTTGAGTACTTTCTGACCGATAAATCGGGTCATGCCAATGAATTGGCGCCTGCAATAGATATTCTCCACGCAGTGGATGCATTTCTTCTCGGTATGCTGTCCGAATTTCACCCGGATCGGGATCTAATCCTGATCACTAGCGACCACGGTAACCTGGAGGATCTTTCCACTCGTTCGCATACACGAAATCCAGTACCCCTGGTTGCCTTTGGCCTTGGAGCCGATCGATTCGCCGGGATTCAAAACATCACCCAGGTTACACCAAAGATTCTAAAATGGTTTATGACTTTCTGATGCCATTATTGCCTCGATTGCACCGAGTCGTCGTCCTTATTTGAGACAGCCATGCGTCCCGTGCTCAATTCAACCACGATTCGATTTGCATGATAGACTACATCAAGAGCTTCGAGGATACCACGTGCATCGACCGACACTGTACGAGCTGCTTTCTTGGTATAAAGGTACTGATTCGGAAGCGATTCTATATTTCCGTCAAACACAAGTCCAACGATTTCTAAGTTCTTATTGAGGAGTGGCGAACCCGAATTTCCACCCGTGATATCATTGGTCGAAACCAAATCAAGCGGTGTAGCTGGATCAAAGGAATCGGGGGTATGTAGCCAGCGGTCCGGCAATTTCCATTCGCTACGATCTGGAAATGAAAAATGGCGATCAAACATCCCATAAAAGTTGGTAAAGGGGGAGGACTTCGTACCGTTATACTCATATCCCATGACCCGACCATCTGCGATTCGGAGGGAAAACGATGCATCCGGCGGTATATTGTCGCCATTTATTTTGAAACTCAGGCGGGCCAAATCTGCATCCAGCTCTTTTTCTCGGGCTTTGAAATTGTCAAGTTGTTGACTCAATGTGAAATACAACGGTGCCAACGCCTCAATAATTTCTACCGTACCATCAGTGCTGCCAAGATAATTTCCATCGAGTAAACCCCGATAAGCTGCAGAATCAGCCAAGACGGTCTGGCTTAATACTGAATCGGCTACCGCTTCTTCAGAACGGTGGCCGAGAATTTTGCGGACGGTTGGGTCATCTTCACCCAGTGCACCTCGCAATTCCGTCAATCTGAGCGCCAAAAATTGCTTTTCAAGGTCAATTGGCCAAGACTTCACCTTTACCGCTTCATTGTAAATTTCCTTGATACGATCGGGCGGGAAATCACGTCGCTTCATAAGACCATGTACATAGGCATACATTGCTCGCGTCAGGACGTGTGAGCTCACACTCGGGTTAGCGAAATACGTTAACGCTTTCGCCTTCCGTGATGAAGCTTGCTTTGATATCTGAATCTGTCGAATATCATTCCATAGGTTTCCGTATTTCTTTTTCAGTTCCTCTCCATTTTCGACAGCCGTCTGAAGATTCCGTTCAGTTGCCGTGCGACGAGCCATCAACTCGGGATCATTCAGGCCTTTCAGTTGACCGGAGGAAGCCTTCAAGGTGTTCTGAATCGAGAAATAGGAATTGGCAAGGTCATACTTCTCTGCTTCATCCGAATGAGCCGATATATACTGTTTTAGAAGTTTTGATCGGCGGGAAAGTGCCGCGAGATTTTGTGGTAACTCAAAATCGCGTTCATAGTCGAGTTGGCTGATCGTATTTAGCCGCTCCGTTGTACCCGGGTTTCCCACCACAAATACCGGATCACCGGCCTGGATTCCAGTCGTACTCCACCGAAAATAGTTGTTTGAATTTAGGGGGTGTCCATCGGTGCCATATACCCGAAAGAAGGACATGTCCAAGTTATATCGCGGAAATGTAAAATTGTCCGGGTCGCCGCCGAAAAAGCCGATCTGTAATTCAGGCGCCATCACAAGGCGAACGTCCTTATATCTGCGATACGTGTAAGCCGCATACTTCCCCCCATCGTACAACTCAACCACCTGAACATATCGGGTTGAATCGACTGCCTTCGCGTCTGCCGTCATGCGTTTTTCAATGGCATCGGCTTGCTTCTGTCGGTTCGCTGCCTGGTCCTCGGTTTCTATGTCATCTCCACTGACGAGATAGACTTTCTTCGTCACATCTTCTAACCCGATAAGTTGGTCGACAAACAAGTCTTTCACTTTGCGTTCATCGGTGAGCGCCTTCGCATAAAAGCCATCATTGAATAGGTTCTCCCCGTCCTTGGAAACCTCGGTAACACTCTCCCGCCCGCAATGATGGTTCGTCATGACCAGACCATGCGGAGAGACGAACGAGGCCGAACAATAAGTCGAAAAACGGAGAGCCCCTAGCCGGGCGTGGTTGAACCATGAAGTATCGGGTTTAATACCGTACGTCGTCGAAAAATACTGTACCGGTGGCTGGTCGAAAGTCCACATCTTACCCCCATCAAATCTCCGGGCACGAACCGTATCAAATCCGACGGGAAAGGGTGTGCGAAGATCATGCTCCACGTTTACCTTTTTCACCTTTTCTGTCGCGGGCGTCTGTACGGTACGCACAGCACGTTCGGTTACAACGGCCGTTTCGCGCGGAGCAGAGCACCCAGCCGCGACAAAGGTACTGAGGAGGACAAATAGAAGCGATCTGGCTTGAGTATTCATGGATAGGCCATGATGATGAGCGGGGCGCCTGCAAAAGCGGCGGGGACAACGAAATTTCGGCAAATGCCAACAATGCCGCATCTGTTCCATTCTCCCCGCCGAATTCCCCTATCGACCCCGGCTGGCTCGCTCCCGATCCGCGGCCTCCTCCGTGTCGACCATCTTTCCTGTGGTGAGCTCGAGCACAAGACGATCGGCATCATAAATTTTATCGAGTGCTTCGAGGATGCCGCGCGAGTCCACGGCCACCGCACGTTGCTGGTCGGTGAGATATATATAGTCACCCGTCAGACTCTCGATATTCCCATCAAAGATTAGACCCACGAGCTCAAGCTTCTTGTTTACCATTGGTGAGCCCGAATTGCCTCCGATGATGTCGGCTGTGGATACGAAATCAAGTGGCGTCGACATGTCAAAGGACTTCGGCGGTGTACGCCATCGCTCGGGCAGATCCCATTCGGTGCCGGCGCCGTGGGCATAGAATCTCTCGTAAAGACCGTAAAAGGTCGTATGGGACGGCGCTTGAGTACCGTTGTACGCATACCCCTTGACCACCCCATCCGCAATGCGAAGCGAGAAGGTAGCATCCGGCGGGATGTCGGTACCATAGACCGCAAATCGAGCGCGTCCCAATGCGCCGGCAATTTCCTGTTGCTGGGCATTCAGACCCGCGAATGCACTCTGAAACGCCTGAACCCGTGGCGCGATGGCCTCGGCAAGTTTAATAGCCGGGTCGTCGGTCGAGAGCGTACCGTCTGCGATGGCCCTGTTGGCTCGGACGGAATCCGACAATACGGAATTGGCTACCACATCTTCAGCCAACGCATCTGGCGTGCGAAGCGGCCGAATGGGAGAAGACTCCGCCCCTGCAGGTACTTTGCTCGCCAGCGAAAAAATAGCCCGGATCATGGCCTCATCCTTTCCGAACGCCCGCATAAACTCCGAAAGCCTAGCGGTGAGGAATCCTTTTTCTACCTCGGGCGCTAGATCTCCGATACCCTCGAATTGTTTCTTTAATCCATCAAGCGCCTGCTCATTTGCCCCTTGAGCTTTCATGGACAGGTAGGCATTGGCTAGGAGAGCCCGTCGGAATGTAGCAGAAGCTAAACCCGACGTCGGTTGCATGGCCAGAAAAGACGAAAATTCCGGCGCGTATTTGCTCTTCTCATGCTGGACAGCAGCCATTTTTTCGTGGAGACCGCCATACTGGGCTGCCAGAATGCTATCGGCCATGATGGCGGCGCGAAACTTCTTCTCGTCATCTGCCCGCCGGGCAATGATATAGGGATCTTTTAGGCCTTTTACGCGGCCCGTATATAGTTTTTGCGCATTCATCAACCCAAAGATCTGATTTCGCATTTCAGCCTGGTCTGCAGCATCTGTGGATGCATCGAGTGAGGCCTGAAGTACCGCAACCCGAGAGTTTATCAGATCAAGGATAGCTTTCTCTCGGACATCTCGTCGGAATTTGAGCTGCGATACCGTCTGAAGCCGGGTCGTGGATCCCGGATTACCGATGACAAAAACGGCATCACCATCCGTCGTTCCCGTTGTGCTCCATTTGAAATAATTGTCGGTCTTGAGCGGCTTCCCGTTATCACCATAGACCCGAAACATGGTCATGTCGAGCGCATATCGCGGATAAGTAAAGTTGTCCGAATCTCCACCGAAATAACCCATTTGAAGTTCCGGCGCCATGACAAGCCGCACATCAGAATATCGGTGAAACGTATAGGCCGAATACTGGGCACCATTGTAGAGAGAGATTACTTCAACGTGTGCGCCTTTGGCTTCCCCCCCTGCTTCTTCAATCATCCGCTTGGTGATGTCTTGGACGGCTTGGCGACGGGCGGCGCTCTTCTCGGCATCCGTTTCCTGACCCTCGAGGGCCTTGTATACCTCATCCGTTACATCCGTAATCTTGACAAGTTGATCCGCATAAAAACCGTCCGGCTTACGTTCTTCGTCTAGACTACGCGCGTAAAACCCGTTGTCAAGAATGTTTTCACCGGGCTTCCGTACCTGAGAAGCAGGACCTCGCCCGCAGTGATGATTGGTCAGCACCAAACCATGCGGGGATACAAATGATGCTGAGCAACCTGGGATGCGAAGCGCTCCCAACCGGGCATGCTCAAACCAAGCCGCATCCGGTTCAAAGTGGTATGCAGTTTTAAAATAATCTATTGGAGGGTGGTCGAAGGTCCACATTTTACCGTTGTCAAATCGGCCCGAATGGGCAACAACTTCATTCGTATCGGTTGACTGTGCCAGAACGCGAATGGGTAAAATCAGCAGGCAGACAAACATCAGCGCCATTATCCACCGCATTTTGAAGGAGACTAAAGTTTGATCGTTCATTGTTCCATGTTTTTAAATTACACTTTGCTTCTCCCCCCGCATGTGCGGCAAAGAGGCAACCAATATTTGACGGGAAGCCCGTTATTTGTAATGGATCGCCTTAAGATACGCGTCGCCGGACGATAATCATGCTGCGAACCGACTTTTCACTACCCACAAGCCTTCTTTGTAACCGAAAATTCTACCCCGTCCATCTATCTGTCGCTAAACCGAGCATTTTTCTCCGACATTTTGATGTCGTTTTGTGACATCCATTTTGCTTTTCAGCCGATATAAGCGCTTGAACGATTCAGGCAATTAACTCTAACGTCCAGGATATCATCATGAAAATGAACCTATTTCCACTAGCCCTTCTTTCTTTTTTGGTATTGTTTGCCGTCGGATGCGATTCTAGTGGATCAAATGCGACAAGTGAGCAGGATACATTCACTTCGGAGGAGGTTGCATCGTCTGTATCAAGTCTCGTCGCGGAAGATACCGGCGGAATACTTGATCAAATGAATGATGTTCGTTCGTTCGCGGCTGTCGGTAGTATGACGTCTGCGGCCAAGATCAGCGGCCAAACCGTATCCCGAACGTACGATGAAACCACTGGCACGTGGACAGTCACGATCGACCACGATCGTTCTGATTCTACTGGCACACGTAATTTTTCTATCCACAAAGTTTACGAAGTCCAGTTTCTAGACGTCGACGGACTTCCGCAACGCCGGTACGTGGTTGAAGGCGACACCGCCCGCAGTATGAGCTTACATATTGTGGAGGGGACCGGCACGCTTGAAACACCTATGATCACTGCATCTCGAAATGTGATTGGCGGCGATCTCGTGGCTTCAGGCATCAACACCGACACGATTACACTTAACGGTACGTATAGCCGCGAAGGTAATCATTCATTCAGCGGGGAAAATGTCACGCGGTCGGTCGACTATACCCTCGACCTATCCGTTACCGACCTTGTTGGTCCGAGAGGCAGCCGATTCAGTGTCTCGCAAAAAACGAGTGGGACACTTACCGGCCATTACGCTGGAACGGTGACGATTCAACGTGGCGATACGCAGGTAGTCCGTGAGGTTTCGCACGACATCAGCATCACTATTTCAGATGGGCAGATGAGTGTCGGCGTCGACGGGGCTCAATTTGGAGAAGATCCTTCCTCCGGTTCAGCACGGCTCCTCGGACCTCCGCTGCGGCAATGAGGCTAGGCGCAGCTTCATCTTGTCGACAACAAAACAGAAACCCCGTCGTGCATCCGCCACGCCGGGGTTTTCTTATTCTAACCTAATTCGATAGGTCAGGAACCGATTGGCTGCATGAAAATTAGAGCCGGGTTCCCAAGCGAGAGTGGCGGAATTGGCAGACGCGCCAGACTTAGGATCTGGTGGGGTAATACCCGTGGGGGTTCGAGTCCCCCCTTTCGCACCCTTCTTATACTTTGTTGGGCTTTTCGATTTGAAATTCTAACAGGCCCAATATCTATGGTAGCATTATAGTCCAGACTGGGCTAATCGGGGCGCCTTTTATGTGTGGAGAGGCGGCTAATTTTTTTCATCCTCGTCTTCAGCCTCTTCCTCCCACATTTCGACGCAGTCCGAATCTAGATACCAAGACCGGTCCTGTGCCCAGTTGGACGAAAGTTTCATTTTCCAGCAATCCAAATCGGTCAGGCAATACCAACGATCGTCTATGACATAATATTTTCGCCTTATCGTGCCCGCGACACGAATGGACACCACTCGTTTTTGTTCGGGCAAATAATCGCACAACTTAATCCACTTTTTCACTGACTTAGAGAGATATTGGATTACCTGATCCGTTTCTATATTCTGCCATTTTGTTCTGCGTGAAATGAAGTATTCTTAAAATGTGCCTGACCTTTTGCTAAATGCAATGAGGCACGATAGTTAAAGCATATTTTTTCGAATATCGCCCACCGTTATGTAATTCACAGCATGACGCGCACGCATGAGTGCGCCTTAGTTTTCGAAAGAACGGATAAGTTGATCCACATGCCGGACAAACTCCAACATACCGTGCGTACGCTATATTTAGCGGGGGGCCCGTATGAAGCCGAGAGGCATCGGCGCCGCATTTCAATGCACAGGCTCGCCAGATAGCGTCGTGTGCACTATGATTTCGAGTCTCATAGTCGATGGCATGGGCAATTTCATGGCGAATCACGTCTTCCAATTCAGGTTCACTCAAACTCAGGGCGTAAAAACGTGAAATAGTAATTCGTCGCAGCTTTTTGTCACCCATTCGCCACGTACACTGGCCTACGCGCCGACGTGCCCGATCGAATCCGAACCTCCACCCAAGTTGATGAAGCGGCTGCCTGAGATACGTAATCCCGAGTTCGTCCATCAATTCATTCGCGAACCGGGAGATCACATCAAACAGCAATTGTTTCTCATCCTGATCCCTCTCGCTCACTGTACCAGTTTATTGTATTCGGAGAGGTGCGCGGGATCAATTTCTGCCAGCAGATCGAAGGCCTCCCCTTTTTCCGGAGAATCTTTAAAAATCGCGGTTATCTCCTGATATTTTGTGGAGAAGAACAGGTCCATAACATACGCCCGAGACACATCGGCAGTTAAAGTCTTCAACCCGGAAAGCACGCCGAGAATTTCTTTACGTGCCCGGTCGGCATCGCTGGTAAAATGATCCAGACCACCGTAATGATAATCAAAATACATCTGGCGCAAGGAACGAAAACGGGGGTCCATCAACTGGGCTATTAATTCACCACGACTCTGGTTACTTCCGAGCTGAGACCAACCGGTCGTCCCCGACGAACGACCCAATCCGGCAATAAGCCTCGCCTGATCAAAGTATTCTGTACCGCCGAGTTCTGAAAACGTATCGTAATCATACCCTAGCATGAGATAGGCATAAAAGTCTAAAACAGACGTCAGTGGGTCGAAGCGATCGATATCAAAGACGAGTGGCGTCCCACGCGTATAATTGAACTGCCAGTCTTCGTCGCTAATCTGCACCACTGTAGTCCGTTCGGTAGTCCCATAAATCGGCCGGCGCATCGCGACGACAATGCGTACTTGAAACCGTGTGAGAGATATTGCTTCAAGAAAAAATAACTGCATCGTACACTCGATACGCTCAAAATCCTGATAGTTATCTTGCGTCCAATGACGCCGATTCATGTACTCTGTCGCCTGCTGTTGCAAATCCTGGAGGAATGAAAAGTCTGAGCCCGAGAGGTTTTGATTATTTACGGAGATAGAGCAATTGAACTCCTGCGCTTGCGCGCTTGTTGAAGTGAAAAAGAGGCACAATACCAGTACTGCTATTTGGCCGACGGCGCGGGATATAAGAGATACGTAGACCATACGAGGGAGGTCGGTGTTCGAATGAACGGGTTCAGTCGGCTGATACCGTATAATGTCAACCCTGTTTCCCCAAATTATGACGCAATCGTTCGTCCGGACACCGCCTCGTTGACGGGAGCTCCTGAAGAAGTGCTAATTCGGTTTGTACGTTTCGCAAGTCGATATCAGTGGGCGCGACGATCTCGATGGGCTCTTCTCTATCTAAATGGGGGAAACGTAGTTCGACGGCGCTGAGTATCATACGCCTTCGCCAAAAACGCAACTCATACTGTCGATTGTGCCTCCAGCCCCTGTATTGTTCGTCGTAGACAATCGGTTGGAAAACGTTCTTGAGGTGTCGCCTTAATTGGTGTTTCTACCCAATCTTGAGCGATAAGACGACAAGCGAATACCGGCTTGTCGGATAGCGAATCTGACCTTCAAGCCACATAACATTTTCCGCACCTGCGTCATCGGCCTCGTCAACGACTCGAGCCGGTGGACATACGACTCGCTCGGTTGACCCTTGACCGCCCGAGAGATGTTGTGGAGATTCGCCGATTCCCGCCCACTGAATAGGCCGACCACCTCGCGGCTCTGCGCGTCGGATGCCACGAGCCGCAGGTTGGCCGACACGTGCACGGTATCCGTGATTTCCCAAGATGCTGTGAAGGGGTCAGGGTAGTTCCGTATAACACCCTTCGTCACAAGTTATTAGGCAATGTACGTCCATTCTTTTTAGGTGTAAGAGCATACCGATCGCGTTGATGGTTTCCGATCTGATCTTCATTTCTTTCGAGAAGAATCAATTACTACAATTTATTAATTGGCGAGCCTTATTAGAGTAATGCCGGGGTTATCTGATATCAATAAGTATCACCGCTCATGCCGGTATCTCCCCTCACCCATGAAGATCTACCATCGAGTGAGGGACGTTATTCTCGGAATGACATGGAGGTATCGAGATGATTTAATGCGACAACATTTTTCCGAACAACCATCAGATTATCTATGACCGGGGCCCTCATTTTGCCGGGGCCCGACCACAAAGCTTCCAGAAACGCGCATTTGAGATGGCAAGATAAGCTAACCAACATGATTCGCATTTTAGCAACAATGTCTCTCGCAGACTTCATACGTTCCCAGGCCGCATCTTACCTTTTTTTCGAATTGACGTCGAATGACGTTCAACGGCTTTGCATCTCGCACTCGCTTGCAGACGAAGTCTGAAAAGTATCTCTCAAACTCGAAACGTCAGATCTCCTAGCGTAGGGTATACCGCAATCGAGCAAACACATGGCGTGTGGCCGTCGGAAAAAACTGAGGTGTGCCAAAACCGACGTTTCCGAAAAGTAAGACTTCGTCATTAAAGACATTGTTTACATCGACGGACACGGCGAGGCCATCCATCGCTGATGATCGAGCAAAGGCATAGCGTACGGATGCATCGACGAGCGTGTACGGGTCTACCACCAAGTCTGGCAACCGGTTGCCATCTGCGCCGATGCCGCCGGCATTGTCGATGTACTGTTTCCCCGCCATCCGGGCATGAACAGACATTACTAGCCCGCGCCATTGGTACGATATCCCTAAGTTGGCCGTTTGCTCGGGAAAGCCGGCAATGGGGTTGCCGTCGCGGCGGACGGCCGTCGTCGAGAAGTCAGAAGAGGTGACGAATTCGGTGAAACGGATGAAACGGTTTCGGCTGAAGGTCGCATTACCTGATACATCCAGACCCGGCAGGATTCGCGTGGCAGCCTCCAACTCCAAACCGATGTGGCGTGTTCGATCGGCGTTTCCGGTGCGCGGTACACCGAATTGATCAAGGCCGCCACTCGGAATTATCTCATCGCGAAACTCCATCCAAAATACATTACCGGTGATGTGATACCGCGCTCTCGCGAGTGTCGAACCCAGTTCGACGTCCAGCAAGTGCTCGGGCTTGACGATCGGGTGGTCGTAGTCGAAAGTATTATCAGGTCCACGGCGGAATTGGGGTTGAAACCCGTCACCGGCTTCCTCACCGTCGTACAATGACTTCATCCTTGGTTCGCGGCTCGCAAGCGCAACACTGCCATAGACGCTCCATGGCTGTTCAGGATTTATCGTCACACCGAGACGAGGATTGAAAAACACGTACGGCACTTTAAACCGGTGATCGAAAAAATGCTCATCGTAAATGCGATATCGCCGATACGTGAATTGCATATCCGCCTGAAGGGCAAGATGAGAAATCGGCCGGGCAAAATGACGCGCGAAAATGGAACCGATAATTTTTTCCCCTCGAAACGAATAGACTCGGACATCATTTTCGGATCCGACGAGAGCTTCGGGTAGCCCTTTGGCCTTCTGAATGCGGCCCCATCGCTTTGACCGATGAAGCCTTAATTCTGCACCGATGGTGGTCTCTCCTGCCGCTTGCTTGTGCGTGATGCTTGGTTGCCACCCCAGCTGCCATTGGTTCAGATCCGCACGAAAGAGAATCGATGCGTCAGGCTTCGATACGAAAAGAGGATCCTGTCGCTGAGCTACCGGCACGGTGCCGGCTGGCAAGCGCAGATAATTCGCCGACCGGAACGATCCGTCAAAATCGAAATAGCCGATGCCCCGTATCCAGAAAACTGATTGATTGAAAATCCAATTCGGGGCAAATTTCCATTTATGGAGGAGTTCCACATGGGGCTGATTGAAGTGTTCTCGATCCCGGCTGAACGAACTGAGATTATACCGCCGATCAATCATTCCGCCAAAGCCGTCGTCGATTGTTGCCTTGTTGGCGCCTTTCGGAATACCGGAAAACGCCAACCCATCTGTTTGCGGCCCGCCATAAGCCTGGAGCGTCAGCGTTGAATGGGCTCCATAGCGCGTGATTCCCAAAAAACCACGCCAGAAACGGGTCCAGGACCAGTCGCGGTAGCCATAGGAGACCAGACGGCTAAAACGACCGAACACCGCGTACCTGTCGGAGAGGAGACCCGTATTGGCTTCGACGGTGAATTGCCTCGTCCCAAAGGCCCCGGCGCCGGACTCGACACGTGCATACGGATACGCTTTGTACGGCCGCGCAACAATGTTTATAGCGCCGCCAATGGCCGTTGGGCCATACATCGACGATCCGGCCCCGCGCTGCACCTGAATGTCATCGATGGCACCCTGCAGATCGAAGAAATCTATCCAGAACACATTGGCTTCTTCCGGGTCATTCTGCGGCACGCCGTTTACCGACACCGCCAGTCTACGCTGTCCGAATCCGCGCATTCGAATATATCCGTAGCCAATGCCATTTCCGTTTTCCGAATAATAGGTCACTGACGGCATCGAGGCCAGATGTACGGGTAAATCTTTCATGGCCGGCTGATTTTCGAGGTCAGCTTTGGTCAGGTTGCTGAAGGTGATCGGCGTTAGCTGCTTTTTTGCCCGCGTCTCAGTAATGACCACTTCAGGCTGGGGAATCGCCGTATCCGACAAGTGCATGGGCACCACTATCGCTTTCCCGCTTTCGACTGAAATTTTCTGCTGCGAACCAGCATATCCGAGATAGGTGGCGGCCAGGAGATACGCACCGGGGCGGACCCGTTCAAGTAGAAAAGTCCCATCGGATCCGGTAGCCGTACCATAAATTTGCAGCCGTGACGAAGCGTCGAGGAGAACAACCGTGGCGCCGTCGAGTGCTCTCCCATAGGTATCCGAGACCGTGCCTCGCACCGTTCCCTGTCCAAAAACACTATACGGAGCGCATAGAAAACAGAGGATCAAAAAGTAGAAAGTCGCAACGGGAGGCGGATGTCGTGTCATTAGCGAACGCATTGTGGTGGGGAAAAGGCAATAAAAAAGCCCTGCATCGAGACTGATGAGGGCGACTCAGACACCATGTTTCAGAACGAAACGTGTGGCGCGCGCTGTTTTCCTCCGCCGGTCCAAACCGGGTCAGGTTCAAAGGGTATGGTCTCAGCTTTCGATTGAAGCACCCCCAACAGTCTAGCAAACACAAAAAGAACGAACTAGATCAATGTACTTTTATCCCGAACGAAGGTTCTTCGAGTATTGCATTCCATGATCCAAGTAACAATGCATGTGTGATAGCGTCTCAACCGCAAGGTATCTCTTCGTCGGAACCCGGGCCGCGGTTTCCGTACAATAATGCCGCATGATCTTCACTCATCCACCGCATCATTCTTATGGCCCACATTATTCTGAAGCCTGGCTGGCAAGCACCCGAAAGCGAAGTCACCGATCGAGATGTTTACTGGAAGCGACGATCATTTATCAAACAATTGGGCCTCGGAAGCGTGGCAATGATGGCGAGCCCGTCCCTCATCTCTTTCGCTCAAGGTGGCGGCGTACCTTCATTTGGCCCGCTTGACACCATTCCCCACAATGCACCGCGTGATGGGTATCCAGCCACGAAGAATGAGAAGTTTACCGTCACGGAAAGAGAGGTCACTGACCGAATTGCCAGTGCTTCATACAACAATTTCTACGAGTTCAAGAATAACTCGATGGACCTGAAGAACGTTTGGCCCGTGACGGATGATTATGAGCCTTTCCCAATGAGCATTAGGGTTAAAGGGCTAGTCGAGAAGAAAATCACTTTTGACGTGTCAGACCTAATTCGGACAATGGATCTCGAAGAGCGCCTGTACCGGTTTCGATGTGTGGAAGCCTGGTCGATGACACTGCCATGGACCGGCTTCCCACTCCGCAAGCTCATCGAGAAATGCAAGCCGCTTTCGAAAGCCACCCACGTTCGCTTTGAGAGCGTAAAACGCCCCAAACAGATGCCGGGACTGAAGGCCTCTCCATGGTACAAATGGCCGTATTACGAAGGTCTACGGATTCAGGAGGCCATGAACGATCTGGCATTCGTTGCCACCGGCCTTTATGGTGAGCCTCTGCCGAAACAAAACGGATCGCCGCTGCGGTTGGCGCTGCCATGGAAATATGGTTATAAAGGTCCAAAGGCCATCGTGGAAATCGAGTTTACCGACAAACAGCCGAACACGTTCTGGAATGACCTTCAAAGCAGCGAATACGGCTTTCTCTCGAACGTGAACCCCAACATACCGCATCCGAGATGGAGTCAAGCATCGGAAAAATTCATGCGTGATCTGACGCACATACAACGCGTTCCCACGCGTCTCTTCAATGGCTATGTGGAATGGGTCGGCGAGCTATATCCCGACGAGCCTACGACGCCCCAGCGTCCCATGGCCCGATAATCAATCCGATTATACATTGGTTGGCCGCTCGGATGGCTGTGCCAACGCCGGATCACCCTTACGCTTCAGGAAGCGGTTCCACGAGTAAACCGCGATAGCGAGAAGGATACTGCCGAGTAGACTGATGACGGCGTTCATCCAGGCGATGCGACTTTGTGTCGCCGCAATTTCTGTGATTACGACCTCCTGTGCCGACCCGGCTTTCACCCGCACTCCGAGCTTCTTTTCGTCTTTGATGCGAAACGAGAGCGAATACGGCAGCGACATTCTATCCCGCTCAAACGTAGTTCCATCGGGCATGTGGACGATAAGGTTCACTTCGGCAAACGTAATATCCTGCCGGTCGACGCGCGTATATTTGATCACGTCTGCAGTCGCAGCCACTCCTTCGTCAAGCGTCGTACGCAAATCGCGCGCCACGTAAAGTTGATTGATACCGAGAAGGAAAAGTAACGTAGGCGCAGCCCATAACAGGCGTGCGATGACGAGTGATGTTCGAGATACCACGGTCGGGCCGAAAACAATGAAACGATGTCCACTTCAACCATCGAACTGCGCATCGTTCCCGGAAATAACGGATCTAACGCTCACTTCAAAAACAGATACGGTTTCCATGATTCGTCCACAGAACCGACATAGTCGCGAATAAACGTGACGTGGCTCGGTCTGAATGGCTTTCGCCGGAGCGTCATTCCGGCTTCGTCGGGCGTATGGTTGCCCTTCCGATTATTACACGGCACACAGGCCGCCACGAGATTGTCCCACCGTTCTCGCCCGCCTCGCGATTTTGGAATGACATGGTCGATGGTGAGTTTTTCTTTGCTCTCGCAATACTGGCACCGAAAATGATCGCGTCGAAGAATATTCTTTCGCGAGAGCATGATATTTCGATAAGGAACAGAGATATAAGCTCTTAGCCGCACGATGCTCGGCCACGGTAGCCTGAAAGTCGGTGAGCGCACAAATCGCTGTGGTGTCGCCTCGACGAGTTCAGCTTTTTGAAGCAACACCAGTATAGTAGCCCGTTGAACGCTACAAATGGCCAGTGCGCGATAATCCTGGTTTAATACGAGGACGTGACCCGTCATGAAACCACCTCACTACACTCTGCTTCAACGCCGCTGCTATCCCTTGTGGTCATACAAGGCTGAAGGTCATACCGTATTTCAGTGACTAACTTGCTGAAGACTTACCCTCCGAATTCTCGTACCATTCCAAAACCAGTCGTCATATCCAATGTCGCCTAGAACGTTCCGACGCAAGAGTTTACTAAATGGGACACGCTTTCGCCAGATGCCGTCTCTTTCTTTTTTGTCACCGACAATATTTGATCAGAATATTTGTTTACGAATGCATTAGCATCGCACAAAATTACCGTCCGAGTACATGAACTCGGTCGCCGACTCGAATAACGCCAGGTTCGCTTGCCAGGAGCGCATTTTGGCCAAAGCATACTTTTCGCCTTACCGCCCGGTATGTGGCCAGGGTCCGCAAAGGCTCGCGTGAGACGGCACCTGTCGCCTGATCCGTAGTTGTGACCACACACCGCCCACAGGGCTTCACCAGAGCCAGAATCACATCGCCTATCCGAATGGTCTGCCAGGCATCTTCGTCAAATGGGTGAAGGTCCCCACTAAAGACGAGGTTCGGACGGAAACGGGACATCGGTACCGGTTCACTTAATCGATTATTAAGATCTGCGAGGGAAGCCTCCGACGTAATGAGAATCGGAAATCCATCGGCACAACTGACATGATTTTCACCGATGTCGTAGCGTTTGTCTACCGGGCGCATGGTACTGTCAGGCATGTAAACCAGACGCAAATTCAACCCGGAGAATTCGCTAAACCACCTCGCCGAATCCGCACCGCCGTCGATTACCTCGACTTCCTTGCCCCAAATCCGCGTGATACATCGAGCCCCTGATGGTGGGTATACGACAATCAGTTCCCTACCGGGTGCTTCAATGTGCAAGCAATCCTTATAATTTTCTACACGGACACGCGCCAATTTTGGACATTCGCGCTGTGTTACGGCATCGCCACTACGATTGACAAGCATCCACCGTCGATCCCCGGCGAGACCCCGAACTTCAACCCGACTCGAGCGCAGTGATATAGCCTTCGTTGACTTGACAGGATAGATATGAAGGGCGCTGACCCGAATCATACAAGTGTGCCTTATCGTGAGCCTCGGCTGGAAACGGTGTGGATCTGTTCCAGATTTTCATCGAGGGTGCTTACGGCATCAATGACCGTTTCGACGGCATGGATATAAAAATCCGGCATAATGCGGGCGAAGTCATCTGTTGGCTTATGATAATCGGGATGATCCTCCACGCCGAAATAGACAAACGGGATGCCTGCTTCAAAGAAGGCCCCTTGATCCGATTGTGTCGTCCAATCATCGTGACCGAGTTCGGGCCGATCGTGACCCAGCATTAACTTGACATCACTTCGTGCAGCCACCGCTTCAAGGTATTTCTTCAGTACCGGAAATGGCGTCGTGCCGGCGGCATACAATTCGTTGTGAATGTTCCGACTTACCATATCGAAATTTACGTTGAGGTAGATCTTTCCCAATGCAACCGGCGGATGCGAGACAAAGGCAAGAGAGCCTTTCAATCCGAGTTCTTCGGCATCGAAAGCCACGAAAATAATTGAGTGAGTAGGCGGATGCCGCCGAAAATATAATGCTGTTGAGAGTAGGGCACCTACACCGGATGCATTGTCGTCAGCCCCATTGTAGATCTCCCCATTTCGAATGCCAAGATGGTCATAATGCGCACTGACGACGATATACGATTCCGGTTTTTTCTGCCCCGGGAGATAACCAACGATATTAAAGCCCTCCACCATTTTACCTTTCGCACCCATAAATGAGAAAGGTTGGAGGAATTTTGAAAATGGCTTAATGCCGATGCTCTTGTACACTTTAACAATGTGATCCCTGGCAGCTATCCCCCCTGGTGTCCCGGAGGCCCTGCCTTGAAAAGCATCACTCGATAGTGTTTTAACCTCGCCCAGAACAAAATCCCGATCGACGGTTGGCTGCGCAGCAACGGGAAAGACAACCGACAGGACAAGAATACAAAGCAGTCCTATCGGTAGAAATCGGCACATATTAATTGTCTCTAAGATTCGAAATCCATCCATCCTAAAATGGTGAGGGTTACTCGCTATTCGGTAAAAGGTTTGTCTTGCGCACCGGAGGCTCATTTGAGTATCCGCAGATCCAGGCTATGGAATTGGATTCCATCGGGACGCTCGGAACATTCAGCGTGTCCGGGGCTACTTTTCCATCGGAAAAGTGACCGCCACCATACCAGGACCCTAAATCATCAGTCCGAATAGTAAATCATCTCTCAATCATGCTATCCCCTTGTATTATGAGACTACCAAAGCATTTGGTGCTATTGATTACACTTGTTTTGTGTTTCGTTTCCTCGTCGTTGGCACAAACCGCACCGGAATCGGCCAGTGTCAGGAAGGCGAAAATCCTGGCAAATCTCAAGCACCAGATTCCTCAACTCGCCCGGTTGTCGCCTGCCATGGGCGATATCGGACCGAGCGGCCTCGCGGCTCTCGACAAAGGTAGTTTTACCATCCTTACCCAGCGTGGAAGGCAAACCCAGGAGTTTTTAGTCACATTGGACGATACCCAACTTTACCTCATTGCGGCCGGTCCAATGGACGTTTCTCAGGATGCATCCGTCATAGCTCTTGAAGAAAGCCAGGCGCAGGCGGATCGCCATAGCAAACTGATGGCCGCTGCCAAGGAAGATCACCTTCCAGTCCGAGGCAATCCGGATGCACCCGTCACGATTTTCGAGTTTTCTGATTTCCAATGCCCTTATTGCTCAAGGGCAAAGGCAACGGTAGACCAGGTTCTCGCGAAGCATCCCGACGATGTTCGTCTCGTCTATGCGCATTTCCCCTTGAACATTCATCCTTGGGCCAAAGATGCCGCCATTGCTGCCTCATGTGTATCCAGTCAGAATCTTTCTGCCTTTTGGAAGCTCCATGATTTTTACTTTGCCAATCAGTCGAAAATAAAACCTGAGACGCTGCTTGAGCAGTCAAAAACATTTCTTGGCCCCACGGGCATTGATATGGCGAAATGGGCGACCTGTGCCGGGGATGCGAGTTCTCCGGCCTACATAGCGGCTTCCAAAATGGTTGAACAAACAACCCAGTTAGGAGCAACAATGGGTGTCACGGGCACACCGGGCTTCTTCATCAACGGTCAGTTTCTTAATGGTGCACAACCCATTGAAGCTTTTGAGCAAGCGATTTCTGCGGCCAAAAAATAAGCGTTTATCTGGCGGTCAGTTTCCATCTTGAATCTATCTGTACGTAAAGGTAGAAGGCGACTGGCATGGTAAATGGATGGTCATGTGCTGCCTCCGGAGTACAATTGATGTGGGCCGTTTGCATGTCCAGGTGGATTCCACAATCTTCAATACCGATCATTTTGCCTGGTGCGGTGGTATGTTTTGGGGTACCTTGTTCTAACGAGTAACCGCCCTCGTCGAATCCCATGGGCGTTCGTTCCAACGGGTAGCGCATCCATGATACCTAACCTGAATGCGTCACTACACCGCCTAATCCTCCCCGTACTCCCTTTGTTATGCCGCGATACCTGATTGTCACGGTGCTCTCAATTTTGTCCCTTCTGCCCGACGTCGGGGTCGCTCAGACGGCATCACTGCGAGGGTTTATTACCGATGCGGCTGACGGCCATTCCCTGGAGTTTGTCAACGTCGCACTTCGGAGCGATGCTGGCACAATCACGGGAAGTGTGTCCAACCGGGACGGACTCTACCTCATCCCAAACCTGAAACCCGGGACGTACGCGCTCGAGGCATCCTTTATTGGATACGGCACGTTCTCTGATTCTTTAGTATTCGCACCCGGGGATCGGCGCGTAGAAAACATCCGATTGTCACTGGGCGATGCTACCCTGGATGAGGTGCTCGTAGAGGCTCGCCGCGCCTCCGGTCCGGCTCGTATTACGGCCGGACAGCAGACAGTTCGTCCCCGCGACATCGAGCTAATTCCGGCCCCCGACCTCTCGGGAGATCTCGCAAATTTACTTACCTCTCTGCCGGGCGTCGTATCTCTCGGAGATCGAGGCGGACAGCTTTTTATACGGGGCGGCGAGCCATCACAGAATCTCGTCCAGATTGATGGTATCCTCCTCTATCAACCATTTCATATCCTTGGATTTTATTCTGCGTTCCCGTCGGATCTACTGAATCGTACAGACATCTATGCCGGCGGATTTGGAAGCAAATTTGGCGAACGCATATCGTCTGTAATCGACATCTCCACACGAAGTGGTAATACACAACGCTTTAATTCCGCTCTTACCCTTTCGCCCTTCGTGAGCGGATTGCGGGTGGAGGGTCCCCTAATCACCGACCGAATTTCCGTCCTGGCTTCCATTCGCCAATCATTGGTTGAAAATGGTGCCGACCGGCTCGTCAAACAACCGTTGCCATTTAACTTCGGGGATGTATTTGCCAAAATACACGGGGTATTGAGCCCGTCCAGTCGCCTCTCCGCCATGTTTATTCAGACCCACGATCGGGGCTCGCTCGGCAAAGGTAGAAATGGTGGCCAACCCGATGAGGTACGATGGAACAACGTCGGCGCGGGGCTACGCTTCCTAAGCCTCCCTAGTGTTTCACCTATTATGTTTGATGGAAACGTTTCCTTCTCTCGATTGCCCACGCGCTTCGGGCCCCGGAATGCGCCCAACAGATCTTCCACCATTCAGAACTTCAACGTATCGGCGAATGTCACATTCTTTGGCAAGAACGTGGATACGGACGCCGGCGTATCCTTCCGAATCATTAAGCTTAAAAGTAGACTTGGAGGTCTTTTCCAGAATATCGATGTGCGCAGTGACAGGATCGTTCATGCGGCCGTTTACCTGGAGCCAGAATATAATGTGGGCGGCGGGCTCCGTATTCGTCCAGGCGCCCGTATTCAATTTTTCGACGTCCGTTTTGAGCCGTTTTTTGAACCGCGTCTGCGAATAACGTGGTCATTGGGTGCCCATGAAATTAGTGCCGCCGCCGGCGTCTATGATCAGGCTATTCTTGGTCTGAACGACCGTCGCGATGCCGCCAGTGTATTTACCGTATGGACCAACATACCTCGGGAGGCAGCGGGTTCGACCGACATCCGTGCCGGAAAGGCCCAGCGCGCCATCCACACGCTCCTTGGTTACCGAGTCTCCCCTACGAAAGGAATGAGTATATCGGTCGAGGGATATTACAAGCATCTCAGCAATCTCTTCCTGGCCGAGTGGACGGCTTTCCCTCGGTTCACTACAAGACTCCAGCCCGGCACCGGACGATCTTTCGGGCTTGATCTTAGGCTAGAATTACGCAATCGTGCGTTTTACGGGTACGTCACATACGGCTATTCGAATACCCGGTATACGGCGGAACAGGCCTCCCTTCGTGTCTGGTTTGGCACACCCACGCTTGACTTCAGCCCACCCCACGATCGTCGTCATCAGGTGAACGCTCTGATCAGCCGTTCCTTCGGCGCGTTCAAGTTCAGTGCTCGGTGGGAATTCGGTTCGGGTTTGCCCTTTACGCAGGCCGTCGGATTCGATGGCTTCGCACTTATAAACGATGTCACCCCCGCCATAGATGTTCCGGGCTCCAGACGCGTGATCTATGGCCAGCCATTCAATGCACGCCTCCCCACCTACCACCGTCTCGATCTCTCCGCGGAGCGCGCTTTTCACCTCAAAGCGGCGAAATTGACTATCCAGGGGAGCCTTATCAACCTATATGACCGGAGCAATATTTTTTTCCTTGATGTATTTACGCTTAGGCAAACAGATCAATTGCCGCTGCTTCCATCTTTGGGCCTCAAACTGGAAATGAACTGACCATGGATCTGAAGAAGCCTAATTCTACTGGGATGTCGCGATCGAGATGGCATGGAACGAGCTGGAGACTTTTTATCCCAACGCTTTGCTTTGCAGCAGTCGCGTGGGTAGGCTGCCAGGAGAAAGTTGTGTCCGTGGTCGGCACCGAAATGCCGTTCAGCCTCTTCGGCGTACTTAATCCGATGGCCGATACCCAGTGGGTGCGTGTCTTTCCTATTGAGTCTACGCTCGAGCCTGCCGGCGCGACGCCACTTTTGGCTTCTTTTGTTTCCGAGAACATGACGAACGGGAATCGCCAATCCTGGGCCGACTCACTCATACAGGAGTCAAACGGGCAATATGCCCACGTATACTGGTCTCCCTTCGCCGTAACTTTCGGACAAACCTATAGACTGGAAGTAGAGAATCCGGAAGGTGCACTTACACAAGTCACGGCCACAATTCCCCCCTTCAGTTCGCTGACATTGCCCAAAGTGCAGTTAAAACCACCACCCTTGTTTCCCATTCTCGTCGAAGGCGAGGTGCCCAAACTAATTCGTATAGAAGTTCTCTATTCATACAAGTATGCCACAGCCCTGAGCGTCGCGCGAGGTACCGCGCTGTTTTCCTATGATGGTGTCCAAGAGCGGATAAGCGGAGGGTGGCGGCTCGATATCAATATTGCCCGCGACAGCAGGTTAATATTGGAAGATCTCAAGAGCCGGGTCACGATCAATGAAGACGTCGGTGTCAAAGTAGTCGCCCTTAACATAAAGATGATCGCTGCAAACGAGGCATGGAATCCTCCAGGTGGCGTATTTGATCCTGAGATATTGGTACAACCGGGAACGCTTTCAAATGTTGAAAATGGATTCGGGTTTGTAGGCGCAGGGTACCGGCTAGAGGCCACCTGGATTCCGATCGACACACTGATTACTTCAACTTCGGGTTAAATCGCTTAGACCTTTAATCGTTGGCTACCGCGTCGCGTTTGTCGGAGTCGCTTCTGCCCTATTTATTTGTATGTCTTTTTTTCCGAATTGTCATCACATTTGATTGGGTCACCATAGAGTATTGCAAAAACCTGTTTCAATTATTTAAAGCGTGAATCATTTTCTGATATCACGATCCCAATCTATTCACTAAGGACACGTGTAAATGGTCCGCCGTTCCGGCGTGTCGCAGCGTATTGAAACCCATTATGCGGAAATATTTCTCAAGGAGTGAATTGCGCAGCCATGAATGTCCGATGGTTCGGATATCAACGGCGTGCGCATAGCCATCGGGTTGTCGATAATGGAGCGATCGCCGCCGGCCTGATAGACCCATCTCCGCATAATCCTCAGGATCGCGTAACATATCCGTGACAATGAGGTTATCGTCGACCAATATGAGTGTCCCGACCGCAAGCCGGACAATGGGATGCAACTCACCATATTCGCCCTGTAGGCCCGAGATCTTTACGTTTGATCCGGAAATGAAAACGAGGAGATACGTGCTGAAACAAAAAATGACAAGAATACTCAGTCGTATCGCGCGAAACGACTCCAACTTTCTGATGCCAAGTCGAATCCGGGCATACCAGAAATAAACCACCAACACAAGTGCGGTAACGATGACGCTCAATCCTATCGCCGGACCGGAAGGAAGGCCTACTGTTGAATAAAAATAGACCGAGCAACGAACAAGCATCCAGAATGGGATGACAAGAAGGAATGCGGTCCCCGCACTCTTTAGCAGTAATTTGCTAAGAACGCGCTTGATAGAAATTGTCCTTATTGCCTCCCCCGTCTCCCGAGAATCAGAATTTGTCCGATTTGAGCGATATTGCACAGTATTGGTCTTGCCGGCCGCCGGGACATTCATCGTTATGGTCTACCACGTTTTAGCCTACTTTCCTATGTGAAGGAGTCTACGGTATCCGTTCGCCTTGGTTGAGTGTCCAAATTTGGTTAGGCCCTTCCCCGGCTGGATTTGGCGCGGAAACGATAGCATTTGGCTGTCTCGTCCGGTATTTTGATCCCGCTGACGCGTGGTATTTTTACTTAATACTGGCCACTTTTGCGACGCGATTGGAAGGGCGTTCGCAAACGCAGGCCCGCACTGATTTAACGTTCTTCCATGGATACACATTCCCGCCGATTTGTCGTCAAGAGCACGCGAGTTGTGACCTCCACTGGTGTCCGATCGGGCGGTGTTTTCGTTGATGACGGACTAATCGCGGGGCTGTTTTCGGGCCATCAGATACCGGGAGATGTGCCGGTCGATGATGTTGGTGATGCCGTCGTAATGGCCGGCCTTGTCGATACGCACGTACACATCAATGAACCCGGACGGACGGAATGGGAA